>Ga0209591_10004433_pt1 | contig 15911 bp, 14 predicted proteins | sample MAT01_FD_187207 | JGI IMG/M metagenome (GOLD analysis project Ga0209591, IMG submission 187207) | Freshwater microbial communities from Lake Fryxell liftoff mats and glacier meltwater in Antarctica - MAT-01 (SPAdes) (version 2) | ecosystem: Environmental > Aquatic > Freshwater > Ice > Liftoff... | reverse complement strand
CAAGAGCTTGCAGCATTTGCAAAATCATTATCACATCCTGCACGTATAGCTATATTAAAAGTATTGGCGCAAAAAAATGAATGCATTTGCGGAGAGATTGTAGAAGTGCTACCTCTTGCACAATCAACTATTTCACAACACCTCAAAGAATTAAAAGATGCTGGACTAATCAAAGGAACAGTTGAAGGCCCGCGTAGTTGTTATTGCATTAATTGGAAAGCTTTCGAAAAATTTAATCAATCATTCAATCAACTATTCAATAAATTAAAAGATCAACAAGCTTCTTGCTGTTAACTAATAAGTAAATCATGAAAACAGAAAATGAATTAAAAGAAATAGTAAGAGAAAAATACGCATCAATTGTAGAACAATCGCTTGAGCAGAATCAATCCTCTTGCTGTGGTGCAGGAGGGTGTAGTACAGAAGTATATAATATAATGACCGACGATTATACCAATGTAAGCGGTTATAATAAAGATGCTGATTTAGGATTGGGTTGTGGACTGCCCACTCAGTTTGCAAAAATTAAAAAAGGAGATACAATAGTTGATCTTGGAAGCGGAGCTGGTAATGATTGTTTTGTTGCAAGGGCCGAAACTGGTGAAACAGGTAAAGTAATTGGAATAGATTTTACTCCTGCAATGATCGCAAAAGCAAAAGCCAATGCAATTAAGTTAGGATACAATAACATGGAATTCAGAGAAGGTGATATAGAAAATATGCCAATTGCTTCAAATATTGCTGATGTGGTTGTAAGTAATTGTGTGTTGAATCTTGTTCCTAATAAAGATGGTGTATTTAAAGAAATATATCGTGTATTAAAACCAGGAGGTCATTTTAGTATATCCGATGTTGTATTAGTAGGTCAGCTTCCCGAATCATTAAAAAAAGATGCAGAAATGTATGCAGGTTGCGTATCAGGAGCAATTCAAAAAGAAGTTTATATGGAGCTAATTCATCACAATGGTTTTGAGAATATTACTATTCAAAAAGAAAAAGTAATTATTATTCCTGATGATATTATCTCTAAATATTTGGATGCTGATAGTTTGCAAAATTTTAAAAATGCAAGTATTGGTATTTTTAGTGTTACAGTATTTGCACAAAAACCATTAACTGAAAGTTGTTGTAAGCCTAGTTCGGGTTGTTGTTAATTATTTATTTTATTCAGATATGACGAATTCAATGTCGCTTAACAAAAGTATCTATTCAAGTATTGATAATTCTATTCAGTTAGCTACATCAATGTTCGGAACAATTCCAAATGAAAGAAAACAGCTACTGCAAAAGCTAAGTGAGTATATTCAGTTAAGGATTAACCAACATAAAAAGGTTGAACTTATTTTTATTTGCACGCACAATTCTAGAAGAAGTCACTTTGCTCAAATATGGGCTCAAACAGCAGCGGCATATTTTAATATTCCTTTTGTTTATTGTTATTCAGGAGGGACGGAGGTTACAGCCTTTAATCCTAGTGCTGTAAAAGCGTTGCAGGAAGCAGGATTTAGTATTAAGCAAAAATCAGAATTCAATAATCCGCATTATGAAGTAAAATATAGTGATACATCTTTGTTTATAGATGTATTTTCTAAAAAGTATTCAGATGCTCCAAATCCAACTAATTCATTTGTAGCAATAATGACTTGTTCTCGAGCAGATGAATCTTGCCCGATCGTACATGGTGCAGAGGAAAGATTCAAAATACCGTACGAAGATCCAAAAATAGCTGATGGTAGGCCTGAACAAGAATCGGTTTATAATAAACGATCACTGCAAATTGCTTCAGAAATGTGCTATATGTTTTCTCTACTTATTAAGTAGTTTGCTTATTCTGATTACTTGGAGTACCAATTATTGATTCAATAATTGATGTTACAAATGAAACGATAAAACTAAAAAACAAAGCTGTCCACCAGCCATCAACTGTAAATCCGGTTACAATCTTAGTTGTTAATTGGATAATAAAAACATTGATGAATAGTAAAAATATACCTAATGTAAAAATAGTAATAGGTATTGTGAGAATTACTAAAATAGGTTTAATAAAACTATTCAGTATACCCAATACAAAAGCCACCATAATTGCTGTTATGGTATCAATAACAGTTACACCCGATAAAAGATAGGCGGCAAATAATACTGCAACAGCTGTAGCAATTGTTTTAGCAAAAAACTTTCCCATAAATATATTTTGAAAAAGTAAGATACTTAAATAACCGTTAACTCATAAAACTCATCGGGATTGAGGTATTTTTTAGCAAGTTCCTGCAACTCTTCTGCCCCAGTAGTTTTAATTAGCTCTACACTTTTATAGAAATACTCATCTGTAACTCCATTTAGTATATAATTTTTCCATCTAGCAATTAATTGAAACGGGCCATCTAATTCGCCCAAAACAGAGCCAATCATATAATTGCGTACCAAACTCAATTCCTCTTCATCAATAATTTCGGACTTTAAAATTTCCATTTCCTTGTAGATTTCTTCAATGGTAGGTTTGCAAACATCTCTACCAGCTTCGGTGCTAATCATCCAAGCACTTTCATGTATATGATTTTGTAAGTAACTATGTATTCCATAGGTATATCCTTTATCCTCTCTAATATTACTCATTAATCTAGAACCAAAAAATCCTCCATAAATATTATTTAAAATCTGTACTTTCTGAAAATCCGGGTGGTGCCTATTTGGAAATGGTCTTGCCAATCTTATTGCTCCTTGTACTCCACCAACATCATTTATAATATGAAACTTTTTTTCTTGAGCAGGTTGAAGATGGTATTGAATAGTAGGTATTGATCTTTGTTGAATTGGGAGTTGCCCAAATACATTATTTAATTCAGTAGCTAAATCGATTGGAATTTTGCCTGCAGTAAAAATGGTGCATTTCCCTTCTTTGTAAAATTGATTATAAAAAGCTACTAATTCATCTCTATTTAAACTATCGTAATCTAGTGTAGAAGTATATTTTCCATAAGGATGATTGATTCCATAAATATATTCATCAATTAATCTGTTTGCTATAAAATCACATTTTTGTAAATTTACTACAAGTCGTTGTTTTTGATTTTGGCGATAGGTATTTAATTCCTCTTCAGGAAAAATAGATTCGGTAATTATTTCTGCAACAACAGGTAATAATTCTTTTACATTTTTATTTAAACAATGAAGTGTAATTGTTGCAGTTTCATTGTAACAGCTTCTATTTAAATAAGCACCATGAAATTCAAAATGCTCGTTAATACCAAATGCCGTTCTAGTATGGGTGCCATTCTTCAACATGAAATTAGTAGTTGCTGCTACTATATTTTTTTGCTCGTACCAGTTGCCAGCATAAAATACCCATTCAATCATTAATACATCTTGAGTGCCAGCATCTATACTGTAAACGGTTACCCCATTATCGAGTGTATATTGATCACATTTTTTTAAATGCAAATCAAAACTTATTGCATCCGTAATTGTAGGTGTTATTTTTCTATTCAAACTCATTTTGATCTCTTGGTTCTATTGCTTTGCATGATAGTAAATGGTATTACTATTTGTTTCTCTAAAAATTTTTGAAGCATATATATTTAAATCATCTATAGTAACTTCTTTGTATTTATCTAATTCGGTATTCATCAATGAAGCATCGCCCATTAATTCATACATGGCTAAACTAGTTGCTCTACTCATAATACTCATATCTTCAAAAGCTATTACACTTTCTGTTTTATTTTTCACTTTTGTAAGTTCGCTTTCTGTAATTGTATTTTGTTGTATTAATGCTAATTCTTCATTAATAGCTTCTTCTACTTGATGCATCAATACTCCTTTTACCAATTTGCCTTCAATAGTAACCAAACCTGCATCCATACTACCAAAATGATGGCAATCTAAACTTGAGAACAATTTCTTCTCTTTTACTAAAGATTGATACAATCTTGAAGAACCACCACTACCTAGAATCTCAGTTAATAAGTCTGCCGCATAATAACCTTTATCTAGTCTAGCATCCATATGCCATGTTTTAATAAATGCATCTAAAGGAACTTTAGCTTCAATACTTAATTTTCTAGCTTCATGTTGCATTGGTTCTTTAGGCAAGCAGCGTATATATTTCTCGCCCATTTCAATCGGACCAAACCATTTTTCTGCAAGCACTTTAATATCTTCAACTTTTATATTACCAGCAACAACTAAAATTGCATTAATAGGCCTGTAGTGTTTATAAAAAAAATCTTTTACATCATTTATATGTGCATTTTCAACATGACTTAATTCTTTACCAATTGTCATCCATTGATAAGGATGAACTTGATAAGCAAGTTCACGCATTTTATGCCACACATCTCCATAGGGCTTGTTAAGATAATGTTCTTTAAATTCTTCGCATACTACTTTACGTTGAACTGCTAAACTTTTTTCACTAAATGCCAAACTCAACATTCTATCACTTTCTAACCAAAATGCAGTTTCAATATTTTGTGCAGGAAGTTGACAATAATAATTGGTAAGATCGTGTGTAGTAAAAGCATTATTATCTCCACCTGCTCTTTGCAAAGGTTCATCATAGTCTGGAATATTTACACTTCCTCCAAACATTAAATGTTCAAATAAATGCGCAAAACCAGTTTTATTGAATTGCTCATCTCTTGCACCAACATCATATAAAACATTCACTACAGCCATTGGCGTAGCATTGTCTTCGTGTACCAAAACGGTTAAGCCATTATCTAATATAAATCTGTTGTACTGTATCATAAAATACTAATCGGCATGCAAAATAGTTCATTGTAGAGATAAAACATGATAATATAAGTAGTAACTAGTTTTTGCGTATATCTTTTACATCTAGGGTTAATATCATAGGGATTGGACCTCTAAAAACTACTACTTTTATTCTTCCAAGTGCATTTTGAAATAGATTTTTATAAATCTGAATATTCTTGGTGTAATTACTTTCAACCGAAAAAATCACATCCCCTTCTTTAAATCCTGCTTTGTCTCCTGGAGAGTCTTTTACTATATCAATTACCCTTATTTCTCCTTCAATTAAATAAATACCAAGACCAGTATAACTATAGTCGAAATCTTCATTAAAATGGCTATTGGGTTTGATATGTATAGATTGTTCAGGGTAATTAAGTACCACATTAAACCTTCTTAAAATGTCATTTCCAATAATCCCACCTAAAAGAGGATAGCTCGTTACATTATAAGAATCTTCAAAAACATGCGCTGGAACATTTCTAAATTTAAATGGGCCAATTTTTACAGATTTTACAGTAGTTAATTCCATTTGTTTTTTCCCGCCAAGTCCCTCCGCTTGTGTAGTGTAGAACTTTTTATTCTTTTTAAACAATGCACTATCTTCTATAAAGTCCTTTGATAATAAAAAACATAAACCAGCTCCCGTATCAAAAATAAACCTATTTAAAATTCCTCTGCCATCTTGTATAAAAGCCATTTGATGTGGCAAAGTTGTAAAATTAGGCTTCAATAAAAATCCTCCTCTTGGGTATCTATAAGTTCCTGGGGTGTAAATTTCTATTTTGCCTATATCATAATCTAATTTAACTATATATCTTCTTAAAAAGCTATAACCAATTATTCCGTCAATTCTTACTCCATACACACTCGTTAATAATTCATAATCATTTATGTGAAAATCAAGGTGATCAACTGTTAATCCTACAAAATTCAAAGAATGGTCCATGGCAAAATCTACTTTCTTAAATCCTGCTATTCCTCTGATCGTTTTTTCTGTTTTAATTCGGGGAATTTTTAACTCTTCAGTAGTAATAGAATCTAGGGAAATTCCTCCACTGCCCGTATCCAATACAAAATTGAGTGAATCAGGATAGTTGTCCAGTTTTGCTCTTATAATGATTATCCCACCCGAAAGCTGTGAAAAGGGTAGTTTGGTAATTAATTTACATTCAGGCGAAACAAACTCTTCTTGGGAGAATACAGTTTGAGTGCCCAAAAGGGCAAATAACAATAGCAATCTTTGTAACATATGTTTCAAATTACAAATATAGGACACGATGATTTATAATTAGGTTGCATCAAACAACTATTCAACATTACCTTTGTTATAGAGTAACAAACTAAAATATGCAGTTAGCTGAATTATACAAAAGGGCGCTAGATTTTGAATTTTTATCAGTAGAGGAGGGAATGTTTTTATTCGAAAACGCACCCTTGACCGATTTAATGAATATTGCTGATGAGTTAAGAAAAAAACAAGTTCCTCATGGTAAAGTAACTTGGCAGATAGACAGAAATGTAAACACCACCAATGTTTGTATTGCTAATTGTAAATTTTGTAATTTTTACAGAATTCCGGGACATGCAGAAGCATATATCACCGAAATGCCTGTTTATCGCAAAAAAATTGAAGAAACCTTTAAATATGGAGGAGATCAACTATTGCTCCAAGGAGGGCATCATCCTGAATTAGGTATCGATTTTTATGCAAAAACATTTCGTCAGCTAAAGCAAGAATATCCATCTTTAAAATTACATGCTCTAGGACCCCCAGAAATTGCCCATATTGCTAAATTGGCAAAAATGAGTCACCATGATGTACTGAAAACATTGCAGGAGGCAGGTTTAGATTCATTGCCTGGCGCAGGAGCAGAAATTTTAGTAGATAGGGTTAGAAGGCTTATTTCTAAAGGCAAATGTGGAGCCGAAGAGTGGTTAACAATTATGCATGAAGCGCATAAACTTAATATTACTACGAGTGCTACAATGATGTTTGGTCATGTTGAAACCTTAGAAGAGCGATTTATACATTTGGTAAGTATTAGAGATGTTCAAGCTAAAAAACCAGCAAATGCTAAAGGATTTTTGGCATTTATACCATGGACATTTCAGGATGTTGATACATTATTGACCAAAATTAGAGGGGTTCATAACCTTACTACTCCAGATGAATACATAAGAATGATTGCTATTAGTAGAATTATGTTGCCAAATGTTAAGAATATTCAGGCAAGTTGGTTAACCGTTGGCAAGGAAACAGCCGAAATATGTTTACATGCTGGGGCTAATGATTTTGGAAGCATTATGTTAGAAGAAAATGTAGTTAGCGCTGCTGGCGCACCTCATCGTTTTACGTATAAAAGTATTCAAGAAGCTATAAAAGAAGCGGGTTTTGAGCCGCAATTAAGAAATCAGCAATACGAATGGAGAGAAATTCCTGAAACTATTAGTGAACAAATCATAGATTATTAAACTGTTTCTTTTATTTATAAAGGAAATAATGTATTTTTATTTTCGTTATAATCTCTTTTATCCAATCTATTTAAAGGCCAATTACTAGTAAGTTGTATTGATTTATATTAATTGTAATCTGGAATATGAACATATTTAAGGCAATTATATGCCAAGATTATTCGGTTTTAAGGGCTCAAAAAAGGTCAATTCAAGTGAAAACCAATGGTATTCACATGATAGGATTGACGCTAATTGCCAATTTGCTAACTATCGTTGCATTAGTTCTCATTTACTTTTTAATTATTGAAGGCAGAGATAATATTTATTTTGTACTAAATGAACTCCATTATTGGGAAGTTGCCGGAAGAGTTGGTATTATTATGACCCTTGCACTTATTTATCTGATTGCTTTTGCTGCTTTTGGCGGTAAACAATACTTTTTGGAAACAATTCATGAATTCACGAGTATGGATGAAAATACCCAAAATGCCACTGCTCAAAGAGGTTTCCGATATTTTTATGGTTCGCTTTTTATCTTTTTTATCTGCGTGGGGGTACTTTATTATTTAATTAAAGTGGCAGGATTCTAATTTTTTTTAATATTTCTGTAACAAATATTCCATTGAATCGTATCATAGGAGTAATTTGTTTATTATACCATCATTTTCTGCTTATTTATGAATGAACGCGAGTATAACTATTGTGTAAACGAATATTCCGATAACCTTTTTCGGTTTATTCTAAAAAACCTTCGACATGAGGAGGATGCACGAGATATTGTACAAACTGCTTTCGAAAAATTATGGAGAAATAGGGAAATGGTAGAAACAGAAAAATCAAAATCTTATCTATTTACAGTTGCATATAATCAAATGATTGATCATATTAGAAAAAATAGGCGAATTCATTTGAAAGAAGATTTTACGGATGATGTAAGGGTTCAATATCAACAGAGTGGTAATTTAAAGAAAATTTTAATGGAGGCTTTAAACAAGCTCAATGAAACACAAAGAAGTTTAGTAATGTTGAAAGACTATGAAGGATATAGTTACGAAGAAATTGGTTCAATAATGAGTTTGAATGAAAGTCAGGTTAAAGTTTATTTGCACAGAGCAAGACTAATATTAAAAAACTATTTAGTAAGTAAAGAAAACGTATAATAATATCATGGAAATCAATCGACATAATTACGAAACATTTTTTCTACTTTGGGTAGACGGGGAACTGTCTATTCAAGAGCAGAAAGATGTAGAAGAGTTTATCGATAAAAATCCAGACTTGGCAAGTGAATTGGCTTTATTGCAAGATACTAAATTGCCAATTGATGATTCTATAATTTATTTGAATAAAGAAAGTTTATTAAAAATTGAATCACCCTCTTTGTCATTATCTACTTATGAAGATTATTTTTTACTTTATATAGATAATGAATTAAGCAGTAAAGAAAAACAAGAAGTAGAACTTTTTGTTTTGCAGCATCCAGCTTTACAAGCAGAGTTCTTATTGTTACAAAAAACTATTTTATCTCAAGAAATTATTGCATTTGATAATAAAGAATTGCTTTATAAAAAAGAAGAAGATGAAAAGCCGGTTATCTATTTTAACTGGAGAAGATTAGCTATTGCAGCTGCAATTATTGGGCTTATTTTTTCAATATGGATGATTGTACCAAATAATTCAGTTAAGCAACCTAACCAACAAATGGCAAAAGTAAAAAATACGTTCATTTCTTCTGGCAATAAAACAGAGCAATCAATTTCTAAAGATGTAGTAGCAGTTGAGCCAATTATTTTAAATGGCAACTTAAATAGTTACATTAAAAAAGAAGCTAAAGCCGATGTGCAAAATGAAATTGCAATTACTTCAAATGATTTAATTGCTTCTAATAATAAAACAGCCATTTCAGAAAATACTCAACTAGAAACTGCAAATACAAATTCAATTTCTAAAATAGGTAATAATACTTTATCAATCATTGATCTAACTGAAAAAAGTAAAACCATTACAGCATCATTAATTGATGAACCCGATCAGCCAAGCATCATTAAACAAGCGGTATACAGAGAATTAGATACAGATGAATCTAGTAATAGTTTATACGTTGGCTCACTAGAAATTAATAAAGATAAACTAAGAGGATTTCTCCGCAAAGCTGGAACTATTTTCCGCTCCAAATCCAAACAAATAGAGGATAAAACAGACACAAATAAATAATGCTATGAAAAAAATGTTAAGTATTGCAGCAGTATTGCTTACTGCAGGAACATGTTTTGCACAAACAGATAGTACTGTAAAAGTAACCGACACTGTTAAAGTTGGTAATTTTATTATCATTAAGAAAAATAAAACTGGCGAATCTACTTCCCGTGGAAATAATAATGATGTAAATGTTACTTTTAAAGTTGAGCGTCGTCCAGCTAAGAAAAAAAATATCAGTACCAATTGGTGGATATTTGATTTAGGTTTTGCAAATCTTCGTGATAATACCAATTATGCTAGTGCACAAGCTGGAAGTTATTTTAAAACTTTAAGACCAGCAGATGGTCCAGTTAATCAAAACAGTTATCAATTAAACACTGGAAAAACAAGTAATGTTAATATTTGGTTTTTTATGCAGAAGTTAAATATTAGCAAGCATGTTTTGAATTTAAAATATGGTCTTGGTTATGAAACGTATAATTTCAGATATGATACAAGATTAAGTTATCGTAAAGACCCTCAACCTTTTGTTCATAATGATTCAATTGGTTTTAGCAAGAATAAATTATTTGTTGGGTATTTAACTATTCCAATGATGATTAATGTAAATGTTACACCTGATAAAAGAAACGGATTTAGTTTTAGTGCAGGTATGAGTGCTGGTTATTTAGTTGATTCAAGAAATAAACAAGTTAGTGGAGAACGAGGCAAACAAAAAGTAGATGGCAATTTTGAATTAGAGCCATGGCGCTTAGCTGCTATTACAGAATTTGGCCTAGGTCCGGTTAGGATTTATGGATCGTATAGCCTGAACGGATTGCAAAAAAGTGTAACCCGTGTTGAGCAGTATCCATATACAGTTGGTATTCGCTTTAGCACTTGGTAATCAAAAGTTTTTTTCTCATGTTAGTAAACGCTCCTTTTCTAGGGAGTGTTTTTATTTAACATAGCTTCAACAATGATTTATTGTAATTTTCGTTTACAATTTAAAATCATTTCATGAAATCCATTGCTTTTTGGATATTGTTTTTAGGAGCAGTAATAATTACTAGTTCATTTCGAAAGCCTGTTCGCATTAATTTAATCAATGCAGATAAAAATAGTTTTTCAGTTTATATAATTAAAAGCGAATATGAATTAAAGGTTTACGACTCTGCTGGAGAATGGATGGCTTCGTATCCTGTTGTTTTTGGAAGCAAAGATTTGGGAGATAAAATGATGCAAGGCGATAGAAAAACACCTGAAGGGGTATTTCATTTAATAGGTAAAAGAAAGCATGAGAAATGGAATCGGTTTTTAAGTATAGATTATCCCAATCAAGCAAGTTTCGAAAAGTTTAGGCAACGTAAAGCAGAAGGAATTGTTCCTCAAAGTGCTCTAATAGGTGGTGAAATAGGAATTCATGGTACTTGGCCACATGAAGATTATGCCATAGACCAGTATCGTAATTGGACTGAAGGATGCATAAGTACTAAAAACCAATATATTCAAGAGCTTTTTAACCTATTACCTGTTGGAACTAGAGTAGAAATAAGGCCATAGCAGTTGCTAGCATTATTTTTCGTAATTTTATTAGATGAAAACAGCTGCTGGTATAGTAATATACTTAGTATTTAATATTTGTGCCCTCACTGTTAAGGCCCAAACTATTTCATCTTTTACTCCACAGAAAGGAGCAGTTGGATCTTTAGTTAAAATTACTGGCACAAGTTTAAACAATCCTACTTCCGTAATTATAGGCGGTGTTTCTGCAATAGTTATTAGTAATAATGGTGCTACTTTAGTAGCAATGGTAATGCCAGGTGCAGTATCGGGTAAAATTTCTTTAACTATTACAAGTAAATCAGTTGTATCTACTAATAATTTTGTTGTTGCTTCTGCTGATATCCCTACTGTTCAACAGGGTATAAAATTACTTGGGACTGGAGTTATTGGATTTTCTAACCAAGGAAATGCTGTAGCATTAAGTGCAGATGGCAATACTGCTGTAGTGGGTGGTTTTACAGATAATGAATATCAGGGTGCTGTATGGATATTTACACGTACTAATGGAGATTGGAAACAACAAGGTAAAAAGTTAATTGGTACCGACACCGTTTGGAAACCGCAACAAGGTTACTCCTTAGCTGTAAGTGCAGATGGGAACACTGTTATTGTAGGCGGCATAACAGATAATACATTTCAAGGTGCTGCATGGATATTTACAAGAGACAACATTGGAAATTGGAGGCAGCAAGGAAACAAATTAATAGGTTCAGGCAATGTAGGCACTGCGCAGCAGGGCAGTTCTGTTGGTATTAGTGCTGATGGCAATACTGCTATTATTGGAGGAATGGGCGATAATAATTTTAAAGGAGCAGCATGGTTATTTAGGAGAACTAACGGAGTTTGGAAACAGTATGGAAATAAATTAGTTGGCACAGGTGCAATTGGAAATGCACAACAAGGTTATGCTGTTACAATAAGTGCCGATGGCAAAACAGCAGCAGTTGGTGGAAATACCGATAATTCTGAACGAGGGGCAATTTGGATTTATACGCTAACTGATAGTATCTGGAGCCAACAAGGCAATAAATTATCAGGCACAGGTAGTATTGATACTGCACAACAAGGTTCTTCATTAAGTTTTAATGCCAATGGGAATACAATAATTGTTGCTGGAGGTAAAGACAATAAAGGAAAAGGTGCTGCATGGATTTTTACAAGAAATGGAAATCAATGGGTACAACAAGGAAGTAAATTAGTGAGTAATGATACTAATAGAGATACTGCAAGATTAAAATTTTCTGTAGCATTAAATGCAGATGGTAATATTGCCCTTATTGGTGGCACAAATAATGATGGTTCTAAAGGTGCTGCTTTACTATTTACAAGAGATGGAGATAAATGGACTCAAAATAATAATCAATTTGTAGGAGTTGGTAATATTCCTACTACTAGTAATGGTTTAGCTGTAGGAATGAGTGCAGATGCTAGTACAATAATTTTAGGATCTATTGCAGATGGAGTAGGGCCTGCAAGTATTTTTGTAAAACTTCCGGTACCAACTATTTCCAATTTAACACCAACTAAAGGTACTATTGGAACACTTGTAAAAATTTCAGGAACTAATTTTAAAAATTTAATAACTGTTGGTATTGGAGGAGTTTCAGCTTTAATAATTAGCAGTACAGATACCAATTTGGTGGTTATGGTAATGCCAGGAGCTAATACAGCAGAAGTAAATATTACTACTGCAATTGGTACTGTAACTGCAGATAATTTTTCGGTAATACCTACTTCATACCCAACATTACAACAGGGTGAAAAAATTAATGGTGTTACAGTAAATGCACAATATGGTTATTCTGTTGCTATAAGTGCAGATGGAAATACTGCTGTTGTAGGAAGTAAAGCAAATGTATTCATTTATAAAAGAACAAATAGTGTTTGGGGACAAGAAGGAAATCAGCTTTTTAGTATCAATTCAAATAATTCTCAACAAGCATATTCTGTTGCCATAAATGCAGATGGTAATACTGCTATCGTTGGAAGTTATATTGATAATGCAAATCAAGGAGCAGCTTGGGTATTTAATAAAACTAATGGCGTTTGGTCTCAGCAGGGTAATAAATTAGTTGGCACTGGATCAAGGGGAGCTGCCCAGCAAGGATATTCTGTAGCTATTAGTGCAGATGGAAATACTGCAGTAATAGGAGGCAAGCAAAATAATGGTGGTGAAGGGTCTTTATGGGTATTTAAGAGAAATATAAATGTATGGACAGAAGAAAGTAGTCTTTTCCCAGTAGGTGCAATTGGATTACCTCAGTTGGGTTATTCAATAGCTATTAGTGCTGATGGCAATACGATTGTTAGCGGTGGAAATCAAGATAATAAAGGAAAAGGAGCAGCTTGGGTATTTGTAAAAATTGATAATAGATGGTTGCAAAGAGGTCCAAAATTTAATGCAAGTGATGCAATTAGCATATCAAATTTTGGCTCATCAGTAACTATTAATGCAGATGGAAATAGAATTGTTGTTGGTGGAAATAAAACAGAAGTTGGGGGCGCAGGCGCTATCGTTTTTGAAAAAGATATAAATAATTCATTTACGTTGTTAACTCCATTAATTGGAATCACAGCAAGTAATGATATACAACTTGGAAAGTCTGTTACAATGAGTGCAGATGGAAATACAATACTTGTTAGTGCACCTTTAGCCAATAATAAAGGTGCTATTTATACTTTTACTAAATCTATTAACGGAGAATGGAAAGAACAATCTACAATTTTAACGGGTAAAAACGCAATAGGCAATTCTTTATTTGGTTCTTCAATTGCTTTAAGTGCAGATGCAAGTACCGCGTTTATTGGTGGGCCGGGTGATAATACAATTGGCGCTACTTGGGCATTTAGAGTCGCTTCAACTAATACTAATTTAAATACATTAACCATTTCGGCTGGTACTTTATCTCCTATTTTTTCTTCTGAAACTCTAACTTATTCAACCAGTGTTTCCAAAACTACAGATAGCATTGCATTAACTGCAACAGCTGCAGATTCAGCAGCTGTAATTGAAGTAAAAATAAATGGAAGTGCTAAGTCAATAGTAAAAAGTGGATTTTTATCGAATAAAATGCCATTAAATTTTGGCAAAAATTCAATCGAAATTATTATTACTTCAGAAGATCAGCAAACAGTTAAAACTCATTTGATAACTGTTATTAGATTCAATCAAACTGTTAATGCTTTTGGAACATTAAATACCTTTGTAAGCTGTGTAGGTTCTACATCTTCAGTACAAAATATTAAAGTTAGTGGAAGCGGCTTATCAGATAATATTGTAGTTGCGGCTCCAGCCGGATTTGAAATTTCAACAAGAATTGATAGTGGATATACTAATAGTTTTACTTTATCTCAAACTGAAGGTATTGTTGATACAACAATTATATATACAAGAATGATTACTAGTAAAGCTGAAACAATTACAGATAGTATAGTTGTTTCATCACCAGATGCTATATCTAAAAAAGTTCCTGTTAGTCGTATTGTTAATGAATTGCCTATTGTTAGTCCAATAATTGGAGCAAATCAGGTTTGTATTAATAATTTAACCAAATTTTCGAATGGAGTTGTAGGTGGAATTTGGAGTAGCGGAAAAGATTCAATTGCAACTATTAACACCGAGGGACTCATTACTCCACTAAAAGTTGGAACAGCTCCTATTTTATATTCTGTTTCTAATGCTAATGGTTGTAAAACAATTGTAAAACGAAATATAGTTGTAGATAGTTTACCAAAAGTAAATGCTATTACTGGTAATGAACAAACTTGCAAAGATGGATCTACTACTTTTTCAACTACAACTAGTGGTGGAGTTTGGAGTAGTAACAATACTTCAATAGCATCTATTATAGATGCTGGTGTAGCTGCTCAAGTAAATGGAATTACTACAGGAACCACTACAATATCCTATACCGTTGTCAATTCTAAGAGTTGTGAAACCAAAGTTGTAAAAAATGTAACTGTTTATTCTAAACCTATAGTATCTCCTATAATTGGAGCGAGTTCTGTTTGCACTGGAACAACACTTTTATTATCAAATACTACAACTGGAGGTATATGGAGTGTAGATTCATTTGATATTGCAACTATCAATAACATTGGCGTTTTGCTTCCAATAAAGCAAGGGAAAGTAAATGCTAGCTATACAGTAAATAGCACAGGTGGTTGTTTTTCTTTAGTAAATAAACTAATTACTATTAATAAAACGCCCGAAAAGCCAGCTATTACTTTAGATGCTAACCAGAATTTGGTGAGTAGTATTGATACTGGTAGTATTTGGTATAAATCATCAATTGATAATAATCCTACTCTATATAGTAATCCTGTAGAAGTTGCCAAAGGTAAAATATTTAATCCATTGTTAAATGGCAGATATCAAGTAAGAATTAATAATACAGGATGTTTGAGCGATTTTAGTAATGTATTTGTTTACATTACTACACCAATAACAATGTTGTATCCAAACCCAGTAAATTCTTTTGTAATAGCACAAATAGAAAGTGAAAATTTAAAACGCATCATTTTACAATTAGTAGATAATTCTGGTAATGTAATAGAATCGAAGCCAACTTTATTAAACATCGGTAAAAATGAAATACGTTTTAATACAGAAAGATTAGTTAAAGGATCATATTTTATTGCTATTAAAAATTACCCGAGTTCGAGTAAGATGTTTGTAAAATAATTATCTGGTTTTTAATTCCTTTCAGCCAATCTTTAATACTTGCTTGAATCTTAGCCGCTACTTGTTTTTTAAATGCTGGAGTTACAATATTTTTTATCTGCTTCATTACATAAGAATGCTATTTCTATTAAGCAATTCGGAAAATCGGTAGGTGTATTGAGTGCAAAATTGAAATGACCAATATTTCTAAACTCATCTAATTTTAATTCTAGCATTTTGCTTAGTATAGAAGTAGAAAGAGGTCCAAACCCAATATTTTTATTATAAGTACTTA
>Ga0209591_10004424_pt1 | contig 15930 bp, 21 predicted proteins | sample MAT01_FD_187207 | JGI IMG/M metagenome (GOLD analysis project Ga0209591, IMG submission 187207) | Freshwater microbial communities from Lake Fryxell liftoff mats and glacier meltwater in Antarctica - MAT-01 (SPAdes) (version 2) | ecosystem: Environmental > Aquatic > Freshwater > Ice > Liftoff... | reverse complement strand
GTGAAGCCCTTTTCGCGCAGTTCACGCGCCACAGGCCCAAACACACGCGAGCCGCGCGGGTTAAGATCATCGTTAATCAGCACCACTGCGTTATCATCGAAGCGGATGTATGAGCCATCACGGCGACGCTGTTCTTTTTTGCAGCGCACCACAACCGCCTTCACCACATCGCCTTTTTTCACAGCACCACCAGCGGACGCCTGTTTGACGGCCCCGATGACAATATCACCCACATAGCCATAACGACGACGTGAGCCGCCCATGACGCGGATGACGAGAATTTCCTGTGCGCCCGTATTATCGGCCACCTTGAGGCGTGACTCGGTTTGAATCATTGTTCCACACTCCCCTCAGTCGGGGCGGCGGTTGTGGTGGCAGGACGCGCCACGAGAACACCATCCGGCGTCTGGATCACTTCTTCAACCACCCAGCGCTTGCTCTTGCTCAGCGGGCGGCTCTCAACGATACGCACAACGGAACCGGTCTTGACGGAGTCGGTTTCATCATGCGCCATCACCTTCTTGGTGAACTTGATGACTTTGCCATATTTAGGATGGGTCGTGCGGCGTTCGATGGCGACAGTCACTGTCTTCTGCATCTTATCGCTCACGACGCGCCCCACCAGGCGACGACGATTGTTAGCCATTGCTATTGATCCTTTTTCGCGGCGGCGCTGGCGCTGGCATGGGCTGCCAACGTGCGCTGATGCTGCACCGTAAGGATACGCGCAATCTCGTGCCGTGCTTTGCGAATCTGGCTGGTGTCTTTCAACTCACCCATCGCGGCATTAATGCGGAGCGTGTGCATATCCTGCTTTTTGTCTTGATAGAGAATGTCCAACTGTTCGTTGGTCATGTCTTGCAGTTCTTTACTGACCGCCATGATTCACCTCCGAACCGGAGATCGGATCGATACGCTTGACGAACTTGGTACGGATGGGCAGTTTCGCCGCCGCCAGCGTCAAGGCTTCTTTGGCGAGGGCTTCGTCGATGCCCGCCATCTCAAACAGGATACGGCCCGGCAGAATCACCGCGACATAATACTCCACAGCCCCCTTACCCTTACCCATGCGCGACTCAGCGCCACGCTTGGTGTAAGGCTTGTCCGGGAATATGCGAATCCACACTTTGCCACGACGTTTAATATTACGCACAATGGCTTTACGGGCCGCTTCGATCTGACGGCTGGTCATCCACACGGGTTCCAGCGCCATGAGACCGTAGTCTCCAAAGGCGACAGTGGAACCACGATAGGCTTTGCCGGTCATGCGTCCGCGCATCTGCTTGCGGTATTTCACCCGCTTTGGCATTAACATAGTGATCTCTCCTGCTGACCGCGAAGCGGTTAGGCTTCCGGCTGCGGCTGGTTGTTATTGCGCTGCGCTTTGACCTTGTACAGATCGTCGCGCATCACATCGCCCTTATAAACCCACACTTTGATGCCAATGCGCCCAAATGTGGTCATAGCTTCGGTAAAGCCATAATCAATGTTGGCACGCAGCGTGTTACGCGGCACACGGCCGACGCTCATCATTTCGCGGCGGGACATGTCCGAGCCGCCCAGACGACCACTGATCTCAATACGTATACCCAGCGCACCGCCCTTAACCGCACGATCCATTGAGGCTTTCATGGCACGGCTGTGACCAATACGGCGCTCCAACTGTCCGGCAATACCTTCTGCCACCAGCAAAGCGTCGAGATCGGGCTTCTCAATCTCGGTGACATCGACCTTAACCTGCTTGCCGTTGGCGAGATCCTTGAGCGCTTCGCGCAGAATCTTCACGGCTTCGCCCTTACGCCCGATGATCAGGCCAGGACGAACAGTGTGGATGTTGATGTTGACGATATCGGGCTGGCGCTCAATTTCAATGCGCGACACGCCCGCGTTTCCGTGCTGCTTCTTGATGTGCTTACGCAGCTTCAGATCTTCGTGGATGAGATTCACGTAGTCCGCGCCTTCGGCGTACCAACGGGCATCCCAATCGCGCGTGATCTTCAGGCGCATCGCTACAGGGTGTACTTTACGACCCATCGGTTATTCCCCTTGCTCGGCCAACACGACCCAAAGATGCGACTGGCGCTTGACACGCGGCTTATAACGCCCACGCGCCCCGGCCTTAAAACGCTTCAATTTTGGGCCTTCGCCCGCCCAGATCTGGCTGATGCTGAAATCGGACGGATTGCGGTCAAAATTGTTCTTCGCGTTGCTCAACGCCGAGAAGACTGTTTTGTACACGAAGTCTGCGCCTTTTTGCGGCATAAACTCCAGCACAGTCAGGGCTTGTTCGGCATTCATTCCCCGCACCTTTTCGCACACCAGAGCTAACTTGGTTGGTGCAATCGGCAGATTCTTGGTTGTGGCTCGGACATCCATCGCGGCCCCCTACTTCTTCTTTTTCTTCTCAGCCAAGTGGCCGCGGAAGGTGCGCGTTGGCGCAAATTCCCCGAGCTTGTGGCCGACCATGTTTTCCTGGATATAAATCGGCACATGCTGACGGCCATTGTGAATGGCAATCGTGTGGCCTACCATTTGCGGGAAAATTGTGCTCGCACGACTCCACGAACGCACAACTGTCCGCTTATTCGCTTCGTTGAGCTTTTCAATTTTGCTCAACAGTTTGGGGTCGACGAACGGCCCCTTCTTCATTGAACGACCCATCGGGTCTCTCCTCCTACGCTTTAGCGCGTTTTGCCGCGACGGCGGATGATGAACCGATCCGTGCGCTTGTTCGTGCGCGTCTTCACACCGAGGGCGGGCTTGCCCCAGGGTGTCTTCGGGCCAGGCATACCGATACCGCTGCGGCCTTCACCACCACCATGAGGATGGCTGCCAGGATCCATTGCGACACCACGTACACCAGGACGCCAACCCTTCCAACGATTACGACCTGCTTTGCCCAGCTTGATATTGCCATGTTCGGCATTACCCACCTGGCCGAGCGTCGCCATGCATGTCTCATGCACGTAACGGGTCTCACCGCTGGGCAGACGCAGCGCAGCGTACACGCCTTCTTTCGCCACAACCTGGGCCGACACACCCGCTGAACGGGCCATCTGGCCGCCCTTGCCGGGCTTCAGTTCGATATTGTGGACGACGCTGCCCACCGGAATCTGGCTGATGTAGAGCGCGTTTCCGGGGCGCAGTTCGGCCATCGGGCCGTTGCCAATCGTGTCGCCAACCTTCAAACCGAGGGGGGCGATGATATAGCGCTTTTCGTTGTCCATATATTGCAGCAGGGCAATACGGGCCGAACGATTGGGATCGTATTCAATCGCAATGACCTGCGCTTTGCAGTCAAATTTGTTGCGCTTGAAGTCGATGATACGATAACGACGCTTGTGTCCGCCGCCGCGATGACGAACCGTGACGCGACCCCGGTTATTACGCCCACCATGCTTACGCAGGTGCGTCGTCAGGGAGCGTTCCGGCTTGCTTTTGGTAATTTCTTCGAACGTGTAAGCCGTCATATCACGGCGACCCGCCGAAGTGGGCTTATACAGTTTAATCGGCATGGGGTGTCTCTCCGCCGTTAGACGTTGAACAGCTCAATACGGGCATCAGGCGCGAGCGTGACAATGGCTTTTTTCCATTGGCGCTGGCGGATGAATTCCCGGCGGCCACGACGACCCCGCTTGGCGGGCATGACCATCGTACGCACACTTTCCACTTTGCCTTCCAGACCAAACACAAGTTCCACCGCTTGTTTAATTTGCGGCTTGTTGGCGTGGGGGGCAACCTCAAAGACAACCTTGTTCAGGTCGGCAACCATCCCGTTCACTTTTTCGGTGATGACGGGGCGGAGAATAATATCATACGGGCTGAGTTCTGGCATGGCCTAATTCTCCTGCCCCCAGATGCTCTTAATGACATCCAGCGCTGCCAGCGGCACGACGACTTTGTCGTACTGAAGCAGATCGCGGATGTTGAGGAAATTCACCAGCAAAGCATGGGCATTTTGCAGGTTATTCACACTGCGCTGCACATTGGCTTGACCATTGGTGAACAACACCAGCGCGTTGTCGCTGCCCGTGAGGGTGGTGAGCGTCTGTTTCATGATTTTGGTTTTGGGCGTGTCAATTGTCAGCACATCGACAAAGACGAGCTGATTTTCACGCATGAGGGCGCTCAGAGCGCAGCGGATGGCCTTACGGCGCATCTTCTTGGGCATGGACTGGGTGTATTTGCGCGGGTGTGGCCCGTGTGCAATACCGCCGCCCACAAAAATCGGTGCGCCGCGTGACCCGTGACGGGCCTTGCCTGTCCCCTTTTGACGGTAGACTTTGGCGGTGGTGCGGTTGACTTCACCGCGACGCAGAGTGCTGTGTGTGCCTTGACGGGCATTTGCCATCTGGCGCACATATGCCTGGTGCATCAGTCCATTATTCATCTCAACGCCAAAAATGTATTCCGGCAGTTCAATCGTCTGGACCTGCTGGCCCTGAATATTCACAACGGTTGCTTGCATCGTTTTCTCTCCCGGCTGCCTTACTTCTGTGCTCTCACAGCGGAGCGGATAATCACGATGCCGCCGCGTGCGCCCGGAATCGAGCCGCGCACAGCCAACAGATTGTTTTCCGCGTCCACCTTCACCACTTCAAGGTTTTGAATGGTGACGCGCTCATCGCCGAAGTGTCCGGCCATTTTCTTGCCTTTAATCGTGCGTCCTGGCAGCGCGCACATGCCCACCGAACCAGGAGCGCGTTCACGATCAGACTGACCGTGTGTACGGCGCTGGCGATGGAAGCCATGACGCTTAATCGTGCCTGCCCAACCGCGTCCTTTGGTCGTGCCAATGACATCGACCTTCTCGCCCTGGGTAAACACATCCACTTTGAGTTCCGCGCCTTCGGCCAAATCTTGGGCGTCCCCGTCACGTAGACGGAATTCACGCAGGACGCGAAGAGCGGGCAGGCTTTTCTTCTGGAGATGACCGAGTTGACCCTTTGTCAAGCGCTTGGGTTCTGCGGCTCCAAAGCCTAATTGAACGGCGGTATAGCCGTCTTTGTCAGCAGTACGGATCTGTGTGATATAGCACGGACCCGCTTCAATAACTGTCACCGGAATAACGTTGCCTTTGGGATCAAAGATCTGCGTCATGCCGACTTTCTTACCGATAATGCCCTTCATACTGCCATCTCCAGAGGGGGGGATCGTCGCGCCAATCAACTCACGTCGTTCAGGCGCAGAGGGCGAAACCGAGTTCCCCTTCCAATGTTTTCGTTCTAATGTGTGTGCGAGGGATTTAGACCCAGGTGGCCTTAAATCTTGATTTCGATGTCCACGCCAGCGGGCAGATTGAGGCGGGTGAGCGTGTCAATTGCCTTGCTGTCGGGTTCCAGTACATCAATGAGGCGCTTGTGAGTGCGGATCTCAAAATGTTCCTGCGAGTCCTTATCGATGAAGGGCGAACGCATGACGGTGAAGCGTTCGATCTTGGTCGGAAGCGGTACCGGCCCGATGACTTTCGTGCCTGTGCGCTGCGCGGCTTCGATGATGCGGGCGGCGGATTGATCCAGCACGCGATGATCATAAGCACGCAGGCGGATACGCATTCTGTTCTTAGCTGCCATTAGTCCAACCTTCTTAGAGATAAAGATGCCGGGCCAAATCGCGCCCGGCATGTTGACTGGAAACAGAAGCGGCAGGATTAGTCCAGCACTTCAACGATGACGCCTGCGCCGACGGTCAAGCCGCCTTCGCGGATGGCGAATTTGGAGTTCTTCTCCAGCGCCACCGGGATGATGAGTTCCACATCCAGTGTCACGTTGTCGCCCGGAACAACCATTTCCACGTTCTCAGGCAGGGTGATCGTGCCCGTCACATCCATCGTGCGGATGTAGAACTGAGGACGATAGCCCGTGAGGAACGGCTTGTGACGGCCACCCTCTTCGCGCTTCAGCACGTACACTTCGCACTTGAATTTCTTGTGCGGCTTGATGCTCTTGGGCTTGGCAAGCACCATACCACGTTCCACTTCGTCACGCTGTGTACCGCGCAGCAGAATGCCTGCGTTGTCGCCAGCCTGGGCCTGATCCAGTTCCTTGTGGAACATTTCAATGCCCGTGACGATAGTGGTGATGATTTCTTCGCGCAGACCAATGATTTCGATGTTCTCACCCTTGTTCAGGATGCCACGTTCGACACGGCCTGTCACCACAGTCCCACGACCCTTGATGCTGAAAACATCTTCAACCGGCATCAGGAACGGCTTGTCGGTTTCACGAATCGGATCCGGGATCCAGGCGTCGACGGTATCCATCAACTGGAGGATCGGCGCATATTCCGGCGCGTTGATGTCTTTGCTGGCGCTTTCATAGGCTTTCAGGGCCGATCCCTTGATGACGGGGGTATCCGCGCTGAAGCTGTAGCTGCTCAGCAGTTCGCTCAGTTCCATCTCGACCAGTTCGATCAGTTCGGGGTCATCCATCTGATCGATCTTGTTCAAGAAGATCACCAGCGCAGGCACTTCGACCTGACGCGCCAGCAGCACGTGTTCGCGTGTCTGGGGCATCGGGCCATCGGGTGCGCTGACCACGAGGATCGCGCCGTCCATCTGCGCCGCACCCGTGATCATATTCTTGATATAATCGCGGTGGCCTGGGCAATCGACGTGTGCGTAGTGGCGCTTGTCGGTCTCGTATTCAACGTGACGGATGTTGATGGTGATACCGCGAGCACGCTCTTCCGGCGCGTTGTCGATATCTTCGTAGTTCATGATCTGGGCGTTCCCCTTGAGGCTGAGAACTTTGGTGATCGCCGCTGTGAGGGTGGTCTTGCCGTGATCGACATGACCAATCGTCCCGATGTTCACATGTGGCTTGCTGCGCTCAAACTTAGCCATTGCTTATCCCCTAAACTGAGACAATGAACGATCTGATACTGGGTGTTTCTCACCGAAGGAGGAGAATATCTCCTCCCCCAGTCTTAGGAACGACGCTGCTGTCCGGCGCTGATGACTTCTTCAGCCACCGCCTTCGGCGCAGTCGTGTACTTCTCAAATTCCATCGTGAAGTTGCCACGACCCTGGGTCATGTTACGCACATCCGTCGCATAGCCGAACATTTCAGCCAATGGCACGCTGGCACGAATGCTCGTGCTGCCCGTACCACGCGGTTCCATGCCTTCGACCAGACCACGACGTGAGGACAGATCGCCCACGATTGAACCAGTGTATTCATCCGGCGCAACGACTTCAACGCGCATCGACGGTTCGAGGATCACGGGAGCGCCATTCTGCACGCCCTCCTTGAAGCACATCGAGCCAGCGATTTTGAACGCCATTTCGTTCGAGTCGACATCGTGCATGGCACCATCAATCAGGCGTGCGCGGACGTTGACGACGGGATAACCTGCGATCACGCCGCCTTCCAGAGCCTCACGCATGCCTTTTTCAGCAGCGCGGGCGAATTCGTGGGTGATCGAACCACCACGAATATCATTGGTGTAAACCAATTCGCTGCCCTTTGCTGCGATGCGTTCTTCTTCCGTCATCGGCGAGAAGGTGACGACGACGCGAGCATACATACCCGAACCGCCCGACTGACGCTTGAGAACCGTGTCAGCCGTGTATTCGCGGGTGATGGTCTCACGGTAGGCCACACGCGGGCGACCCACGCGGGCTTCCACGCCGTACTCACGCATCAGGCGGTCAACCAGAACTTCGAGGTGGAGTTCGCCCATGCCCTTGATCTTTGTCTGACCAAGCTGTGAGTCAACTTCGACCTTGAAGGTGGGATCTTCTTCGGCCAGCTTACGCAGACCGATACCCATCTTGTCCTGATCGGCTTTGGTGTTCGGCTCAATCGCCACTTCAATCACCGGTTCCGGGAAAATAATGTTTTCCAGGATGATCGGATTGTTGGAGTCGCACAGGGTATCGCCCGTGAAGGTTTCCTTGAGGCCGATGATGGCTGCAATGTCGCCTGCACGCACTTCATCGATATCTTCACGATCCTTGGCAAACATACGCACGATACGGCCAATGCGCTCTGTCGTGTCCTTGACCGAATTGTAGACCGATGTCCCGGTCTTGAGCACGCCGCTGTAGACGCGCACGAAGGCCAGACGACCATACTTATCCGACAAAATCTTGAACACCAAGCCTGAGAAGGGTTCGCTGTCATCCGCATGGCGAACAATTTCCGCGTCTGTCTTGGGGTGAATGCCTGTGACAGGGGGAATGTCCAGCGGGGACGGCAGCAGATCAACCACTGCATCGAGCAGGAGCTGAACGCCCTTGTTCTTCAGCGCCGAACCGCACAGCACCGGATGCAGCTTGCCAGCGATTGTGCCGGAGCGCAGCGCCACCACGAGTTCGTCGTCGCTGATGGCTTCTTCCATCAGGTACTTTTCCGTCAGCGCTTCATCGGCTTCCACGATCTTTTCGATCATTTCCGTCCGCATGGTTTCGGCCGCTTCCCGATAATTTTCCGGGATGGCCTGTCGGCTGATGGCTGTTCCGAGATCGTCGCCGTAGGTGATCAGTTCCATCTTGAGCAGATCAATGATGCCCTTGAAATCCTCACCGTTGCCGTAAGGGGCATAGATGATGACCGGATTGGCATGGAGACGATCAATCATCATGGCGACAGTGCGCTCAAAATTTGCACCTGTACGATCCATCTTGTTGACGAAGCAGATACGCGGCACGTTGTAATCATCGGCCTGACGCCAGACAGTCTCAGACTGCGGTTCAACGCCTGCCACGCTGTCAAACACGGTGATGCCGCCATCCAGAACACGCAAACTGCGCTGGACTTCCGCTGTGAAATCGACGTGGCCTGGGGTGTCAATCACGTTAATCTGATGATCGCGCCAGAACGACGTGACCGCCGCCGACGTGATCGTGATGCCGCGTTCCTGTTCCTGCACCATATAATCGGTGGTCGCAGCGCCATCATGCACTTCGCCGATGCGATGCACCATACCGGTATAGTACAGCACGCGCTCAGTGGTGGTGGTTTTGCCCGCATCGATATGGGCAATGATGCCAATATTGCGGACTTTGTTGAGATCGAGCTTGCCAGACTTCTTGCTCATGGGATATCCATACACCTGAATCCCCAGCGGGGATTCGTCTGTTTACTTGAAGTGTGCAAAAGCGAGATTCGCCTCTGCCATGCGATGCACTTCTTCTTTTCTCTTGATCGAAGCGCCCTGACCGCTTGCTGCATCCATCAATTCCCCGGCCAGTTTGCTGGAGAATGTCTTGCCGCTGCGTTTGCGGGCATTCTGGATGATCCAGCGCATTGCCAGTGTCACAGCACGCGACTGCTTCACTTCAATCGGAACCTGATAGGTCGAACCACCGACGCGGCGGGGCTTGACTTCCAGAGTCGGCGACACGTTCCGCAGCGCGGCTTCCAGGACTTCGATGGGGTCACGTTTCTGGCGTTCCTGGATCATATCCAGGGCGTCATACATCAGACCCAGGGCGGTGCTGCGCTTGCCACCGTACATCATACGATTCACGAGCATGGTGAGATGAACGTTATTGAATTTCACGTCTGGCACCACGACCCGCTTGGCAGGAGTTTTTCTACGCATGGGTTACTTCTTTCCTTTCACGGGAGCGGCAGTAGCGCCCTTCTTCCCGCGCTTCGTACCATATTTGCTGCGGGCCTGTTTACGGCCTTCCACGCCACCAGCATCTAATGTGCCGCGCACGATGTGATAGCGCACACCAGGCAGATCCTTCACACGGCCACCGCGCACGAGCACGACGCTGTGTTCCTGCAAACGATGTCCTTCGCCCCCGATGTAAGCCGTGACTTCGATCTGGTTAGAGAGACGAACACGAGCCACTTTCCGCAAGGCGGAATTTGGTTTCTTGGGGGTGGTGGTGTATACACGAGTGCAGACACCGCGCTTCTGTGGTGCGCCTTTAGGCTGGCGCGTGCGCGTTTGGGTGTAAGTGTTGGACGTAAATTGCAGCGCCGGCGCTTTTGTTTTGCGCTTCTTGCTCTGACGCCCCTTACGCACCAACTGGTTAATGGTTGGCATGAAATTCTCCGCGAACTAACGCTGAAATCACTAGGTTTTAGGCACGCAAACGGGCGAACTCTTCACAAGGCCGCCCGTATCGTTATCGCATTCACGAAGGCGGGACACACCGTTAACCGGGGACTATCGCCATCGACTCAATTCGGCCAGGCATTGCCTTCAAATGAGGTTGCGCGGGCCGGGGTTAGCGTCGTGTATATTAACAGCACTCTAGTCGCGTGTCAAGTGCTGTCCCCGCTCTAGCTTATGCAGGGTGACGAAATCGTGTGTGCAGTTTGCATGAGGATGTCGTCATTGAAGAAGAAATGTGGTGTACAAACTGTGAAGGAATATTTTGTACGGGCGATGGTTTTGACATCGCCCGCTTATGATAATACACTCGCGGACAAGAGTCCAGCGCCATATTTGTTAGATTTGCAGCCCGCACATACAAATCAATAGGGCGCGATACATCGCGCCCCTACGGGTTAAAACATGTGATTGTGTAGGGACACGGCACGTCGTGTCCGTTTTTGCAGCAACTTAAGCAAATCACCCGTCGTCCGCCTCGCTTTTGTCCTGTCGTCAGGGGTTGAAAACCCCTGCCTTGCCTGTTGCGGGACTGAAAGTCCCGCTCAAACCATCTTTTTGGGCGTGTTTCGGCGGGGTTTTCAACCCCGCAACACGGGAGACAGGGACTTTCAGTCCCTGGCGCAAGCGCTTTAGCCGCGTGATGAGGTGGGCGAAGACGCACACTTTGGCCCACAATGAGCACAAAATCCTTAAGTTGGTGCATATGGGGCGCGGTATACCGCGCCCCTACAAAATGTCTGTCTGAGGCCAGCGTTACGGCGTCTGCACCGTCAGCGTCCAGGGGGCAGTGGCGTTATCCGTTGTGATGAAGGCCACACAATCCAGCGTATCCAGCGGCGCGGACACCCCACCCGATGCCTGCCCATGCGTCACGTTGATGAAGCGTCCGATCTGCTCGGTCTGGCAGTCGCCCACCAGCGTTTGCACCGTCATGATCATGTCGCCCTCGGTCTTGAGCGTGAAATTGTAATGCCCGTCCTGCAACACCACAGGCCCGATGATCGGCATGGTTCCGTCGGTCTCACTGGAGTAGCTGTTTTTGATCTCAACCACATCTTCGCTCAGATACTCCGCGATTTCGAGCGTCCAGGAGCCTGTCGCCTGCTCCACATTGATATTGGCGGTGCAGCCATCGGCATAAATGGCCCGCTCAATCGTGTTGTGCTGATCTAACTCATACACGGCGAACATGTCGAAGATCGTCAGCAGATAGCAGTCGCCGCCCGTCTGCTCCAGCTTGCCGCTGAATGCCCCATCGACCACCAGACTCGCCTTATACAACCCACCGGGCAGATCAAGCGGGCCGAGCGTCCCCTTGCCGCCTTCAAACTGATCGCTTTTGAAGATGTACAGCGGCTTGTAGCCATCGATAATCTGCACGTTGGAATTGGCTGGAATGAAGCCGGGGACGCAGATGCTGCGCTGTTGGGCTGTCCAGGCATCGATATCGGCCAGGACTTTGGCGATATCGGCGCTGTTCTTCATTTGGTCGGAAAACGCTGCCAGATCCGAGGACAGCTTGACGGTATTGCAGCCAATCGCCTGCGAGACGGGCGCGAACACGGCAAAGACAACGATCAGGCAGATCACAAGTGTGAGTCGACGCAGCATGACGCCTCCTGTATTAAGGCAAAAGATACATCCAGTTTATCACAGCCTGCGGAATCGAGAATAATGTAGGCTGTCAATATCGCCTCTTAAGACCCTGCCTCATCCCCCGCAGGCAAATTGTCAGTCTCTTCCACATAAATCATCTCATGCAGCGTCACACCAAAATAATCACACAACCCAAGGAGGACATTGGTATCAAGTTGAGTGAGATCATCTTTGGTAAGCCACTTTGCAACTGTATTTGGTGAAACGCCAATAGCATGTGCGATTTCAGCGACTTTAATACGTCGTCTTTCGCGTTTTTCCTTGTCCGCTAAAAGATCGAAGACACGGTTTTTTATCTTTTTCACAATTCATGTTCTCTTTCAGGAATTCACATTGTTGCATATTTCAAAATCATGATGCATAATCAGATTCGATAGACTCGAAAGGATTGATCATGACCACCCTTCCGCTGTTTCCAGAGACACAACTTTCAGACGATCATACTCCGCTGCCCCTGCTTGTCGCAAAGAAGTGGGGCTTTCCGCTGGCCTTTCATAATTGTGGAGGGCAAATATTGGTACGCGATTCAGGATTGGGTGAGAGGTTTATACGGTGAAGATGACATAAAACATGTAATCATTCACCTATCCGTGAGAATCGTGGGTTTGTAGGGGCACGATGGATTGTGCCCTGGTGATTTGTAGGGAATTTGGCGTAGGCGCGCTGCATCGCGCCCCTACGAGGGCGTTTGTCGCATGGATAGGTGAATGATTACTAAAACATATTCTCTCGAACTTCAAAAAGCATGAATTTGGTAGGTCATTTTCAAAACTACCTATGGCCTATAAAACCTCCAATGGCCGCACACACAAGAGAGATTTTACGCAAGACAACGGGCTTTATCTGATGGCTCAATATCTGCGTGTGACCAAAGAGCGTCCCGTTCTGAGTGAAATTAAGCAATTTCTGGCCGCATCAGGTGTTTTCGTCGATGAAATGCGCCGCGACGAAAATCTGGTCCTTATCACATCCAAGATGACCCCTGAACAGATGGAAGCACAGGCCAAACGCGCTCAGGATGCTGCCGATGAAGCCTATCGTCGTAAGGGCAAGAGCGAGCAGTGGATTAAGTCACGGAAAGACAGCCGCGAAAAGCGCAATGCATTCACGGCAGCCCTGGCAGAGGCCGTCATCGAACTGCTCACGCCAAACCGCTATGCCACCATCACCGATGATATGTACCTGGGCCTGTGGAAGCGTACCGCCGCCATCCTCAGAGCAGACATGGGCCTGCCCAAAAAAGCCAATCTGCGCGATCATCAGCCGCGTCTGGCGCTGCACTTTCAGGGCATTGTGGAAGAAATCACCGCCTATGAATTGGGCGAGAAGCAGGAGGTCGAGTGGGACGAAGCGCGGCGCATTGTAAAAAAGACAGCGGACATGATTCGGCCCTGGATTGAACAAACGCAGCAGCAAATTAACATCGACGTTGCCACAGGTCGCCCGCTGCTCGCACAGGGCTAGACAATTGGGGGCCGCACGCCGCACCCTGCGTCCCCTCTCCCCCGCCCGCTATGCTATAATCTGGCCCAGATTTTCTACCCAGAGGCCCGATTTCATGCCCAACCTCACAGACTTCACGCTTACAGAAGCGCTTAATGCCCTACGGCACAAAGAATTCTCATCCCTAGATCTCACCCAGGCTTATTTGGATCAGATTGAGCGCATCGATCCCCAGGTGAAGGCCTTTATCACCGTTACGCCGGAATTGGCGCTGGAACAGGCACAGGCCGCCGATGCCGCCCGCGCCCAGGGCAGCGATGCGCCCCTGCTCGGTCTGCCGCTGGCGATCAAAGATGCCATCTCCACAAAAGGCGTCGAGACAACCGCCGCCTCGAAGATTCTCAAGGGGTATATTCCGCCATACGATGCGACAGTCGTGGCCCGTCTCAAGGATGCTGGTGCGATCACACTCGGAAAATTAAATCTTGACGAGTTCGCTATGGGCAGTTCGACGGAGAATTCCGGCTTCTTCCCTACTCGCAACCCCTGGAATCTCGATCACGTTCCCGGCGGCAGCAGTGGCGGCAGCGCCGCCGCCGCCGCCGCGCATATGGCCCTCGGCACGCTCGGCACGGATACGGGCGGCAGTATTCGCTTACCCGGCTCGTTCTGCGGCATTGCAGCGCTCAAGCCCTCGTATGGCCGCGTGTCGCGCTATGGGCTGATCGCCTTCGGGTCATCGCTGGATCAGGCCGGGCCGATGGCGCGGACGGTGGAGGATGTCGCCCGCATCTTGCAGGTCATCGCAGGCCATGATCCACTGGATTCGACCAGCATGAACACGTCTGTGCCGGATTATGTCGCCGGACTCACGCGAGATGTGAAGGGCCTCAAAATTGGCCTGCCCAAAGAGTATTTTGGCGCGGGCTTGCAACCGGAGGTCGAACAGGCGGTGCGGGCCGCTGCTGCCTCACTCGAATCAATGGGTGCGGAACTGCGCGAGGTGACACTGCCGCATAGCAGCTACAGCCTCGCCACCTATTACATCATCGCCTGTTCCGAGGCGAGCGCAAATCTGGCGCGAATGGATGGCGTGCGCTTTGGCCCGCGTGTGGAGCGTGCCGAACTGATCGACACCTACAAGGCCACGCGCAGCCAGGGCTTCGGCGCGGAGGTCAAGCGGCGCATCATGCTCGGCACATATGCGCTCTCAGCGGGCTATTACGATGCGTGGTATGGCAAGGCGCAGGCTGTTCGCACCCTCATCAAGCAGGATTTTGATGAGGCGTTCAAGGATGTCGATGTGCTGTTGAGTGCGGTTGCCCCGACAACAGCCTTCAAATTTGGCGAGAACACCGCTGATCCGATGCAGATGTATCTATCGGACATTCTCACCATCTCGCTCAATCTGGCGGGCGTCACGGGCCTGAGCGTGCCGTGCGGGTTCGATAACACGGGTCTGCCGATTGGTGTGCAGTTGATGGCCCCGGCCTTCCGCGAAGACCTGGTGCTGCGCGTGGGCCATGCCTATGAGCAGGCGCACGAGTGGTATAAGCGCGTGCCGGATTTGGTGTCGTAGCGACACGGCCTGCTGTGTCCACACGTTCGGACGAGGCGGGCCTCGTCCCTACTGACCGTCGTCAATAGCTTATGATCGTCGTGAGGGTGTCGTAGAGGCGCGATGCATCGCGCCCCTACAAAAGCGCTGTGATCTGTTGAGAACCCATCGCGTGACACAAAATCATAACAACGTTATGGGCTATTGCTCCATCCTGTACGATAATAAGGGTCTGCCTCTTTCGGAAAAGGATACTTGTTATGACTCGTTTTCTTCGCTCAACAGCCACAACCATGATGCTGATCATGCTGGCAAGCCTGCTGGCCGCGTGCGGCTCAACCGTGACCACCTTCCCCACGCCAAGCGCCGAGACCCCAGGCTCCCAGACCTATACGGTGGTCGATGCGCTGAATGGAACGCTGTCGTTCACTGCGCCAGCGGGCCTCCGCAGTCATGGCGACACCGAAGCGGGCCTGCTGACCGTCGGCACAAGTGATGCCGCGCTCTCCACCAGCGCTCCGACAGCCCTACCTGCGGGCCAATGGGGGCTGGCGGTGGGCGCACTGCCCAAGAGCGTCGCCCAGACGCTGATTCCCAAAGGCCAGACCGTGACGCCACAAATCATCCTGGATTCGCTCAAGGTGCAAATGATGAAATCCGTGCCGCAGGTGACATTCACGCCCTCCACCGCCCTGACCATCGGCGGCCACGAGGGAGCACGCCTGAGCGGAACCAGTCCACAGGGGGATGTGGTGCTGCTGGCGGTCACGCTCGATAACAGCTTTTTGATTGGCACAGGCGTCGTGGCAAAAGGCGAGATGCCCACCCGTGAGCCGCTGCTGACGGAGATCATGGCAAGCGCGACCTATACATCGGGCAATAAATAATCCATCGGATTTTTCCAGTAGGGACATGGCACGCCATGTCCTGGCCTGCCGTGTCCAGCCATTCGGACATGACATGTCATGTCCCTACAGACCCCATACATATCTCTATTGATCGTTGTGGTGCGCTCCTACGACGAAATGGGATATTCGATGTAGGGTCATTGGGTTGCGAAAAATGACCCTGAGAGGAATTAGGGCGATGTGAGCGCTCCCCACGCCTAAAGGCGGAGGCTTCTGCCGCACGCATGAGCCTCACGGCGCTCTACGTTGTGCGACACGGACGCGTCCCGCCCGATTTCGTTGTTTTGT
>Ga0209591_10004423_pt1 | contig 15931 bp, 10 predicted proteins | sample MAT01_FD_187207 | JGI IMG/M metagenome (GOLD analysis project Ga0209591, IMG submission 187207) | Freshwater microbial communities from Lake Fryxell liftoff mats and glacier meltwater in Antarctica - MAT-01 (SPAdes) (version 2) | ecosystem: Environmental > Aquatic > Freshwater > Ice > Liftoff... | reverse complement strand
TTGGGAAATCGGACTTTTCACCCCATCCCAAACAGCCACGGCCCAAATTACTCCCGCTGCTGACGGCACAAATACTCAAATCACCCCGAATGGCAATCAATTCAACATCCAAGGCGGCCAACAATCCAACGATGGCACTAATTTGTTTCACAGTTTCCAACAATTTGGTTTAACTCAAGGACAAACTGCCAATTTCTTTATCTCAAATCCTAATATCCGCAACATTTTAGGGCGAGTTGTCGGCGGCGATGCTTCGGTGATTAACGGGATAATTCAAGTTACGGGCGGCAATGCTAATTTATTTTTAATGAATCCGGCGGGGATTGTTTTCGGTGCAAATGCGAGGTTAGACATTCCCGGTTCTTTCACCGCGACTACTGCGACAGGCATCGGTTTCGAGAATATTTGGTTTGGTGCTGTTGGTACGAATAATTATGCACAATTAGTCGGAAGTCCCAATACTTTTGCTTTCACCAATCAACAGCCGGGAGGAATTGTTAATTTAGGCACTTTGGCTGTGAAACAGGGGCAAAGTTTAACTTTGTTGGGCGGCACAATTGTGAGTACGGGACAACTTTCTGCACCCGGAGGCAATATTACTATTGCGGCTGTACCAGGTCAAAATTTAGTTAGGATTAGCCAACCGGGAAATTTATTGAGTTTGGAGATTAAGCCGCAATCTGTAGCTACCAGTTTGCTTCAAAATTGGGTGTTGCCGATTGCATCTTTGCCTCAGTTATTGACGGGTGGAGGCGGAAGTGCAACGGGAGTGACAGTTAATTCTCAAGGGCAAGTTGTATTAACGGGTTCGGGTTTACAGGTAAAGAATGGAGATGTGGTTGCTGGGGCATATACGGGTGCATCTCTCAAGGTAGATACGACTTCGGGTACTGGAAACATCACTTTTACTGGAGATATCATAATTACCAGTCCCGATACAAGTATTACTGGTGATTCTCCCGGTACAGATGAATTTATTTTGAGCAGTTCGCGATCTGTCATTTTGCGATCGGGCGGCAACATTCAAACAGGAAAAATTGATACTTATGTCAGTCAACCGATTACCGTCGGCCCCGTAATTCTACAAGCTACAGGAAACATTCAAACGGGAGCGATTATAACAAACGGATTTAATAATAATGGTGGTGATATATCTCTGACTGCTGGAGGCAACATTGTTACAGCAAGACTTACTACTCTAGTTCCTACAGATATTGGCAAGGGCGGTGATATTACTTTGAATGCAGGTGGCACTATTACTACAGGTAGTCTAGGTTCTTTCGCACCTAGCGGTTCGGGTGACATTACTTTCAAAGCAAAAAACGATATTACTTTAGACTGTCCTTCCCCTATTTGCATACAGAGTTTTGCAGGAGGAATTCCTGGTTTAACAGCTACTGGTAATAGCGGTAATGTTACCATCATCAGCGAACAGGGAGCTATTATTTTTCCTTCAAATGGAGTAATCAGCACTGAAAATGGCGATTCTCCCGGCCTTGCTGGTTCTGTAACGTTACAGGCAAATAGTAATATTAATGTAGATATTATAAGCTCATCTAGTACAGGTAGCTCGAAAGCAGATGGTGCAAATATCAAGATTACGAGCGTCAATGGCAAGATTCAGCTTGGCAATATAAATAATTCTTCAAATGGCGGTAAGGGTGGCAATGTTACCATCTCTACCAGTGGCAATATTAGAACAGGTAACGTATTAAACTATGGGATATTGCGAGGTGGTAGCGTTAATTTTACTAGCACGAATGGTAGCATCAATACAGGAAATTTAAATACAACTAGCTCTCAGGATTCTGGAAATGATACTGTTTTTAACCCGGAAAATGGCGGTTCAATTACTTTAAAAGCCGATCGCGATATTACGACGGGCAATCTCAGCGTAATGGCCAATCAAAACGGCGGCCCGATCGCACTTACGAGCACTGCCGGTTCCATAGATATCGGGGCGATCGACACTACGGGCGATCGCGCTGCTGGCAATATTACCATTCAAGCCAACAGCGGCATCAAAACATCAGCTACAGGAACAACAATCACAGGGCTTTCTGCTAAGGGCAATGGCAGTAACGTTACCTTATCTACTGTCAGCGGTAATATTAATGTAGGAGATTTGTTAGTTTCCGGTAAACTACAGGGTGGAAATATTAGTGTCACCAACCAGAATGGCGATATCACTACAGGTAAGTTAATTACAAGTTACGATGGTTCTGATAAAAATCTGACAACTAACAAAGGTGGGACAGTTACTTTAAATGCTAAGGGAAATATTACCACCAGCAGCATTCAAGCAATTGGCCTTCAAGAGGGCGCTGGCATTTCTCTGAAAAGCGACGGTTCCATTAATACGACTGGCGGCATCATAAATGCGATCGGTGGTAACAGCGGTGGCAGTATTTCCCTGGAAGCTAGCAGCAATATCACTACCGCCGGAATTGGAGCTTTATTATTAAGTGGAGTCAATGCCAATAGCGGCAATCTTCGCATTCAAAGCGGCGGTAATATTGACACAACTGCCGGCCCGCTGATTACTGCCGCGGGAAGTGGCAAAGGCGGAAATGTTGCCATAGAAGCTAAAGGAAGTGTGGCGACATCCAATATTAATTCCCGCACTTTTGCTCCCAGCAGCACTGTGACTGGTGGCAATATTGAACTTAAGGCAAATAGTATTACTGTGGGCGGAAATATTGAAACTAACCGCAATAATATTACCTTTGCCGCTCCGGTAACATTAGCTAATGACCTCTCTGTAAGAATTCTGGAGACGGGCGACATTACTTTTAATTCTACTGTTGATGGTTCACACAATCTCACGGTTCAACCAAAGGACGGAGTTGTTCAGTTTGGCGGCAATATCGGTAGTATCGCTCCTCTCAATAGCATCAATATTCAAGACGATATCCCTACAAATCCTGTCGCTATCAGTGTCCGCGCAACAAATAACATTACTGCCCAAAACATCACCTCGCCAGCGGGAATTACACTCACCAGCGAGCAGGGAACAATTCAAGCGGGTAATCTTAACTCGACTTCTCCTAATAATGGCGGGAATATCACTTTGAAGGCTGTCGGCAATATTACTGTCAATCAAATTGACAGTCAGAGTCTTGGTAATGGTAATGGTGGGAAAATTGATGTTTGGACTGACAAGTTTTTGCGAGCGGTAAACTCTTTTATAGATAGAAATGAAGTCGCTGCTAGCATTTCCTCTGCGGGAGGTGCTGGGGATAAAGGCGGTACAATTTTGCTGCGTCACGGCGGTAATGGAGTGACACCTTTTATTGTTGGCAATTCAACAACTAACGGAACTGCTGGTGCTATTACTAGGGGAAATAGCACGGCTGAGTCAAAAATTTCGTCTGGTAATAGCTATCTTTATACACACAAACAGGATACAGAAAAGATTGAAATTCGATCGGTTCCAAATCCTCAGCCATCACCGATGGCGACAGCGACAGCGACGGCGACTCCTGCGCCGACAGCGACGGCGACTCCTGCGCCGACAGCAACTGCAACTCCCGCACCCATCGCGACTCCATCCCCCACACCCGCAACTGCAACTCCCGCGCCCATAGCCACTCCATCACCTCCAAGCGCAAGAGTAACTCCCGCACCGAGAGTAACTTCATCTCCAACACCCGCCACTGCAACTTCCGCACCCATAGCAACTCCATCCCCAACACCCGCAACTGAAACTCCGACACCGATCGCAATTCCATTCCCAATACTCGAAACCACTTCCTCGCCAATTCCCGAACCCGCGCCCATACCCGGTTTTCCACTCAACATCCGACTACCGCTAACCGCCGATTCATCCACACTGCCGCCCCGATCGCGCCCGACACAGCCTTCAACGCCAACAACACCAGGGGCGATCGATCGCATACCCGCCGCGCAGACAATTCCCTCGATCGCCCAACTCACCGCCCCAAATCTAGCTACTCAAAGCCCGATCGCATCTCCAAGCGCGATCGAACCAAATCCAGCGCCCGCAGCCCTTCAATCCTTTGACAACCCGCCCGTAGCAGACATTCCGCCTGTACTCGCACCCTCCATCTCAGCCGTTCCCGCAGCCGCAGCAGCGCCCGCCCAAGCTCAAAATCCGCAACAAGAATTAGCCTTTTTAATTGGCGATTTATTAGGAGCAAAAACCACCGTCACCCCCAATCCTGAAACCGGAATCCCAACTTTTAATTGGGCATTTAATAATCCCCAAAACAATTTCTCTCTCACACCACCGCCTCTTCAAAAAACAGCAGAGATTACTTTAATAACGCCTCCTGAAAAGCCACCCGAAAAACCGCCAGAACGCGGTTCTTCTGCTACAACAGAACCCGATGGATGGATAGTCTTAACACCTACTCCTGCGCCTACTATTGAGCCGCCCGTTGTAGAAATTGAGCCTAATTGGTTGGCCAACCTTCCCCAAATCACTCCGCCACCAACTCCCGCACCCGCACCAATTCCAGCACCAGCACCAATTCCAACTCCAGCACCAACTCCAGCACCAGCACCAGCACCAATTCCAGCACCAGCACCAATTCCAACTCCCGCACCAACTCCCGCAGCCCAAACTCCCCCACCCGCAAATATTCCCAATCTCTTTCCCTTAGAAATTAGCAGGTTTAGCGTCGAACAAGCTTTAGATCAAGGCAATGCTAATGATGCTATTTCCCTAATTGATAAACTCTTTGAACAAGACTATGAAAATTATTATGAAGAAAATTTTACCGACCAACAAGTAACGGTTGAATATCTGAGAGAAACTCTCAAAACAATCAAGGAGGAAACCGGGAAGCAAGCTGTGATTGTTTACGCGCTAGTCCGTTTTGAAGCATTATGGCTAATATTAGTAGTTCCCGACGGCCCTCCGATTATCAAAAACATTCCTGTCAATAGCGAAACTTTGCTAAAAACAGTGGCAGAGTTTCACCGCTTTTTGGCTAAGCCAAATGATCCAGAAGATACAAGCTATTTGCCAATTTCTCAGAAACTTTACCAGTGGTTAATTGCGCCGATTAGTTCAGATATAGAAGGGTTAAATGTGGATACGTTAGTGTTTTCTTTCGATGCGGGTTTGCGTCAGTTGCCGATCGCAGCTTTGCACGACGGCGAGCAATTTTTAGTAGAAAAGTACAGCCTCGGCTCAATTCCCAGTGTCAGTTTGACTAACACGAATTATCAAAGTTTGAAAAACGCGAAAGTTTTGGCAATGGGTGCTTCGGAATTTCCCCATACTAATAAAGATCCTTTGCCTGCGGTGCCGATCGAATTAGCTGCGATCGCCGGTACCAAAAGCAACACCCAAAATCCTGCCGAATTGCCTTTGTGGCCTGGCGTTTCTTTTCTCAATCAAGACTTTACTCTGGAAAATCTCACCAAACAGCGGCAGCAACAGACATTTGATATTGTTCACTTGGCTACTCACGCCAGTTTTCCGCAAAATAAATACGGGCGCAGGGAAGCTGAGATTGACTTTTGGAGAACGTCTTTACCGCTGGATCAATTTCGGTTGGCGAAGTGGTACCATCGCCGACAAGTCGAGTTATTGGTGCTGAGTGCGTGCGAAACTGCGATCGGCGATAATACAGCAGAAATGGGTTTTGCTGGACTCGCCGTGCGCAGCGGTGTCAAATCAGCTTTAGCGAGTTTGTGGAAAGTTAATGATTATGCGACTTTGGGGCTGATGACTGAGTTTTATGGTAATTTGCGATCGGCTCCCATGAAAGCTGAAGCGCTCAGACAAGCTCAAATAGCCATGATCCGCAAACAGGTAGTAATTAAAGATGGTAAGTTGGTGGGGAGTCAAAAAAGCGCGATCGACCTTACTCCAGCCTCACAAGTAGCAAATTCAGATTTATCTCACCCGAATTTTTGGGCAGGGTTTACCATAATTGGCAGTCCTTGGTAATAGGCGATATCTGTAGGGAAACGGCGCTGTCGTGTCCGGCGCGGGGACTAAAGACACGACAACGACGTTTCCGGCGCGGGGACTAAAAACACGGCACTGTCGTTTCCGGCGCGGAAATTTTAATCGTCAGGTGCACCACTCCGTGGCTACCCTAGATTCACTCGCGGGATTTTGCCAAAAATAAATGTATCCCAGACGACTATCTTTTGATGCCATAAATTTGGTATGAATAGCAAAACTAAACACTCTTTGGAGCAAAACCTGTGGGCAAGTTTGATAAAATATTCAATTCAGAAGATAAATCCGAAGCAACCTTGACTTTAGAGGAATCCGTAGCGGCGGTAGCACTTGTCGCAGCCGAGACAAATTCCCCTGACACGGATGCTGATATCTTAGAAAGCATACTTTGGGAATCAGAAATATTTGCTGAATACTCGGAAGATGATATGTCAGCAATGTTTCAAAAACTAGCAGGTATTATCGCCCAAGACGGTTTAGGAGCATTATTTAATACTGCTTGGGCATTAATACCAGATGAGTTAGTTTTGGATACTTTTGCAATAACCACAGCAATGTTTGTCGCAGATGGCGAAGTGTCTGACAAGCACAAGCCTTTTTTCCAGGAATTCCAGAAAGCATTGGGTGTGGAAGACGAGGAATCTGAGGAAATTATCGAGGATGTAATTGCTGCTTACTCGGAGGAATCTGAGGGGGAAGAGTCTGATTTAGATGGGCCATTATATGTATCTCCTGAAGGCAATTTTAGCGTCTCGATTCCAGTTGACGAGCAACGAGGTGGTAAAATTGACGAGGAAGATGGCTCTGTTGCATTTTCTGATGACTTTGGGGTTTTGCTGAAAATTGATTATTTCCTGATCGCTGATGCAGCGGAAGCAGAAATCGAGTCGGCTGGTGAGGAAGTTTATCTCAAGTCTTTTCTGGACAATTTTATTTCTCAGGCAATTCTTGATAAAGTTCCCAACTCTAAGTTACTTCACGCGGAATATTTAGAAGATGAGGAAGCTTATTTCGCGGTTTTAGATTTGCCTGCGGGTGCAACTATCAGCGGGGAAAAAAATAGTGGCCCTCTGACTCGAATTGATGCCTACCGGGGACTTATGGCTTTTATCGCTGATGATTTTTGCTACACGGTAAGCTGTCAGCGAATTTATGAGGAGGGTAATGAATTGGGTTCTCTTGAGTCTGAAGTTGAGGGAATGATGAACAAGATTTTTGAGTTTATTGAGACTATTGACTTCTCGGCAGCCGAATAAACAGCGCTTATACCTTTTTCGATTAAAGAATTGGGACTGGTTTGATCGTTCGGACTTTAGTCCTCATCATAACTGAGGATCAAAGTCGGAACGATCGAACTGGAAGCGGTTATTTTACTGGACTGCTAGATATTAGAGGTTTTTACCAGAAAATAGTGCGATCGAGAATCGGCTTTTTGACTAATTCTCGATCGCACTTCCAGATACACTCATTCAACCACAGTCGATCGACAGCAGCAATTAGCAGCCATTTTTGACTAGCTAGCAGCCTGAGCTTCCAATTTTTGCTTGAGTTCTTCCAAAGCGCTCGCCCAGCGCGGATCTGGCTGCACCGAGCCGGAATCAGCGTTTGGTACGGTTGTTGTTGACTGATTACGGCGAGACTTGTTGTTGTCACCCCGACGGCGATTGCTTTTGCTAGAACCGCCTCCGCCTTGGGTAGGAGGAGCCGAGCGCTGCTGTTGCTGCGGCGCAGGTACAGGAGTCGATGTCGATGTCGATGTCGATGCTGACGCGGACACCAACTGCGGTGAGGCGGGCGATGACGACGGCTGCTGCTGATCGTCTTCACCCTTCTCAGATTTACCCTTAGAGCGTGGCAATGCCTTCTCTATTTTTAGCGGGTTTTCTTTGAACATCAAGCCGTTGTATTTCTCAATAACTTGATCGGCTTGTTCGTCGGTTAGCACCGTCACAAAACCAAATCCTCTGCATTTACCAGTTTTGCGGTCTGTAATTACCTTTGTGGTAACAGATTCACCCTCCGGTGCAAAAACTTCTTGCAATTCTAGGCGATCGAGTTCCTTCGGTAGATTGCCAACATAAAGACGAATAGACATGAAAAATTCCTCCAGACTTGGATTTTAATTAATTTGCTCGAACAGAATTACCCGAAGTCAACTGAATATTGACTACTGGGAAACACCACATAACCGCAGAATTTGCGCATTCCTCCCACCAACCTTGACAGCTCCCCGCACCTTTTAGGACAAAAGGATGATTTACTCCGATCAGGCCGGAAATTAACCGCCGATGCAGAGAGCTTTTAAATCTCAGGTTGTTGTGTAAACTTTTAGTCATCACTCAAATGTTGAGGCTATTGGCTATTCTGTATTACTTACTTCCGGTTTTGATTCAGAATGTTTATAGCCAGCGCCGTTTAGAAATTTATGTCCAAGGATGTCAATTGCAAGCGATTGGAATGCCAATATTCAGTCTAATACAGTGAGGGATAAAATCGCCAACATTTTTTCAGCCAGTAATTTTACCTCACCCCTAATCTCGCTCCTAATGCTGAGAACTACTCACTTAGCTGGTATCCCTTAAATCGGGGCCGGCAGTGTCCGACCATTGTTTAAAGGTATCACAGCCTTGGTAACAGAGCTAGTTATTTAGGAAGATTTCATGCTGAATTTAACGAAAACCATATTTGAATCACTTTTGGGAATTCATCCTGCACAGGGAAATTGGCGATCGAAAAAAAACAGCCGACAAGCGGCTGGCTGAACTTGCTGTGTTGGGAGGTTGACAATTTTTACGCAATACCTTAGCGATTTTAGCCAACTGAAGTTATCGCGCTATTTGGTTTAATCCAATTTGTATAAATAAATGTAACAGGCGATCGGCAAAAAAGCAACTTTTGTTTACGAAGGAAGTTCGGCAACGGATTTTGTAGCGGATTTAACGGATGTAGCGGATAGAAGGAAGTTCGGCAACGGATTTTGTAGCGGATGTAGCGGATAGAGTGTAGGGCGTGGCCTGCACAGAAGATCGATCGCCCATCCGCCATTTAACTGAAAACTCATCTCCCGCTGCGCGTTGTCGGCGACTCGCGCGGCAATGTGATAACTAACAAAACTTACGCAAAAATTGGTTTGACTCGCTACTCATAGGACTCTTGGTGCGCAGTGCACACCCTACAGATAGTTTGACTATGCCTCATCTTGGGCCCTGAATAATGATGTATGCGCCCCAAAAAGCAGCAGCAAAAGCCAAAATCGCAGACCAAATCGGATGTCCGCTGTCACTGACTTGGCCACTTTGACTGCGGAGAGTTTCCAGGTCGATCGCCACAGTAGCACCCCGACGCAGCCAACCAGTCGCCACAACTGGTTTTCCGATCAAATCGGTAGGGCGAGTCGGTTTCGCCCACAAAGAGCCGATCGGCCCAAACCTCGAAACATAGTGCAACCTCACCAAACCCGTCGCCGTTTGCAAAATCAAATCCTGTCCCAGCCAATTATCAATACCAGACCTACCCAAAAGTTGCCCGGAAAGCTGCACAGGTTGAGCATCTATGGGAAGAGTCTCAGGATTTGACAAAATTTCCGGTAAACTCGGCGAAGTGGTTTCTCGCGGCGTAATGTCGGGGAAAAAATAATTGATCCGGATCAAAGTACCGAGACAAAATCCGATCGGCAAACAGCCCCAAATAATCGATCGATCGCCCACCAGCCAATCCAGCAGCCAAATACTCGTCCTCGACAAAATCCCCCCAATCAGCCAAAGCACGGCCACCATCGCCAAACTCATCGGAATCCCAAAAAACGGCGCACCCTGTAAAAATAGTTTTGAGTCTTTAAATTCGAGGATTGATTTAAACAGAGACAATTTTGGTTTCTTAGTTTGTTCCTGCACTCCCGCGTCTGCCAAATTTAACTCTGTGTCGAGTTTCCAAAATTGAGCGTAGAGTTCCAATAGCTTGAAACGCTCTCCCACCAAAGGATGCGCGCTGTTAACAGTCAACCAAGTGCGATCGGGATTGGTGACATCCCACAGCAAAATCTGTTCTAGTGGTGCGCGTAATGCAGCACCACCAAGGGTTACAGCTTGCCCAACGCCGACGGGTAACAATAAATCGAAACTTTCGAGGAAAAAGCTAGTTTGTTTTTGCTGTTCGATATTAGCAGCAATGCCGATCGCCATTTTAGCTAGAGCCCGCGTCAAACCGTTAGGATTCCCGGTAATTTCTGCTGAAGTTCGATCGCTAAAATACACCCTACGGCGCGACAGCCAAAACATCGGCCAGCGCAACAACTTATAAATCCCGTAACTGGTAGCAGAAATTGCAGCCGCCACAAATTTTACAGTTGAGCGCAAAAACTCGATCGTCATTAAATCACACAACCGCTCGCCCCAGTAAGCAGTCTGCCAATATATAAGGTAAGGAATCTGCATCACCAACATCGCCAGCGACATCGGCGCAAAATCCCAGTGAGAAATATGGGCTAATTCCCGCGCAAAAATAGCGGCAATTTCATCATCCGTCAATTGATCTAACAGCCCTTGACTGACAGCAATCCGAGCAAAACGGGGCAAACAGCCGTAACTGAAAGCCACAGGAACATTTACTGGCAATAGTTTCAGCACAGGAACCGGCATATTTTGCTTGGTACAAAAACTTCGCAGTACGCGGCTAGCTTCCTTGCTGTACTTGGATAAAACCGAGCCGCGCAGGGTTTTGATGCCGCAAAACAGTTTCAGCAGCGCGTCTGTCAGCCAGGGAGAGGAGGCCAAAAGCAATCCGAAAACAAACTGCACAAACGGAGTCGGATCGCGGTAAAAAAGCTGAATCGGCTGGAAAATTGGCAGTCTAGTAAATATGTAAAGCTGAACTAACAGAGAATTAGTGTTTGTCAGCAGGAATTGTAGGACAAATCGGGCTAGGAAAAATAGGGCGATCGCACTTGCAAAAGCTTCGATCCGAAAATTCGCCAACTTGAGCTGTTTGAGGGGGCGCGGACTTTTCACGCGCCCTGCTTCGCGCCAAGTTAGTTGGTAAGTATCTGTTGGGGAACCGGGGCTATTTTCGTCGCTAGTTTCTGTATCGGGTGTGGTTTCTGTGGATATTGCCGGTTTGGGGGGTGGAGGTGGCGGGGAAATATGTGTCGATTTGGCGTTTACTGGCGCGGCAGTCGTCTCTAATGGTGAAAATCCGGTTTTTTTGTCTGGGGTTGGTCGTAGCGAAGCGGGGCGTAAGCCATCGCCCTTAACCGTTTTTTTCGCGGATTCCGTTGCTGAATCAAAGGCGACAAAGCCTGTTTTTGGGGGAGTTTCCGCTGGTTTTGGGGGGCGAGGTGGGGTTAATTCGGTTAAAGTGCGATCGGCCCAGGTTTTGATTTGGGTGTTGGGATTTTTGGTGAGGGATGTGCACAGGGCGATCGCCTTTTTGACGTTACCGGTTGCTTTGTACGCCGCCACTAACCCCATTTGGGCGCGGATTCCGGGCGGTTGATTTGCTGCGGTTTGGCTGACGGATTCTAAAAGGGCGATCGCGCTTTGGTAATCTTTTTGTTTCAAAGCAGCTAACCCAGCCTCTAGAGACTGTTTCAGAGATGAATCCGCCGAATTTTGATTGTTTGGAGATGCCATAACTGTGATTGCGCTTGTGTCTTGTCTAAGATAACCTCACCCAAAGGCAATTCGGCAACTATAGCCTTTCTCATAAAAATGAGTCGTAGTCGTAGGGTGCGTCGCCTTAGAAAAATCCCTGGATGCGATCGAGAATCTCATAGCGACGCACCGGGCAAACAGGACTCCCAAAATCAACAACACTTAATTTGTAGAGATCTTAATAGTTGTAGTCGTAGGGTGCGTCGCCACAGAAAATCCCTGCATTCGATCGAGAATCTCATAGCGACGCACCGGGCAAACAGGACTCACAAAAAAACAATACTTATTTTGTAGGATTACTTTTTGCAACTGGTATAAGGTGCGTCAGAATTGGTGTATGCAAAACAATTAGGTTTTGCCGTCTGACGCACCCTACTCCTAGATCATTAGGATCTACAATTACTTCGCACCCATGGATTGATAAAGTAACTGGCTTGCCACTCTTGTTCCAAGCTTTGGGGGCGACACGGTCAAGAAGCCTATGTTTGCCATGCTTGACGGGTAATGCGCGGAATATCAGAGACAGCAAAGTTTCACTGATAGAAAGTTGACGTGATTGTTTCTCGCCAGCATTTGCTTCATTTCCCATAATTCATCCTTACCATTTTCGCTTTTTATTCCGAGTTTTCAAATCACACCATTGCTTGACTATTTCATCAACATAACGGCACAGTTGTTCGGCGGCAAGTAACCCTGAACTCTCACTGATAACCTCTGTACCGTCCGCACCAACGCAGTGTTAGCTTGCACCGCGCAGAGAGTATTTCCTAACCAGCTAAAGCAGGAACCTTCAGGGGGACAAGAGCTTTATGCAGCACGCTGGGCTTTGCACTTAAATAGATCTCACTGCAATTGCTCTCGTTATATCCAACCACAACCGCGCCTACGACTGTGCCAATTTCTGGATACATTTTCTCACTCATCTCTGCATCATCTAAAAAGTCAGGGATTTTGATCAACCCTTTGACTAAAAATTCATCCATTTTTACAAAAACTCCGAAGGGCGCATGAAACTCAACTTTGCCCTGTACAAACTGACCTAGCTTGTACTTAGATTTAATTTGCTCCCAACTTTTACTATCCATGCTGTTCACCGTGGTTTGAGGACTCGTGGAAATTGGTTGAGGAGGGAAAATAAGCTCTGAGGAACGACCACCTCAACCCGCTCACAATCCTCCTTTTCATCATAGCGATATTCAAGCGGTTTGAAATCTTGATTGTAGATTGCCTGGTCGATCAACACCTCAAGAATCCCCTCGTTGTAGCTCTGGTTGAATTCCTCGGCAATGCTTCTGTCATTAGGTCCGGCAAAGTAGCAATTGCCATCAAAATAGGGAGGATTGTCGGGAAAATCGACAGGTTGAAACCCCTCCTCCAATAACTTTTGACCTTTACCTTTTTGAGGAGCTTTGTAAATTGTAACAGTTTGAGCGGATGGTGGTTGACCAGACTGCATGAGTTGACATCTTGGCTGAGACACACAAGAGTATCATACAGCACTTCCGGCTATTATGAAGCACAGTTTTACTCGTATCCCTTTCCTGTCCTAACTTTCGATACTGTCTGCGTACCTCATAGCAGCCGGAAGTGCTGTAAGCTCCCGTCGTGTTCAGAACCAGATAGATTCCACCCTGCCAACACAACACATCGAAGTACAGTCCCACCGATAACCCAGCAAGCTAACGACCGCGTTAACCGGGCGGCGGCTAACGACTTTCGGATTCAGAACCAGTGTGACCCGCCGCTCCGGTCGATCGCCACAATCTTTCCGTGATTACCTGCTTCAACTTGTGGACGTATTTGGGTTTGATAGATGAGATCGCCACGTTGAGCGAATTCTTCTTTACTATAGCGAGGCTGACGGACTGCCATAATTGTGATTCCTCTTTAAACCGCTACGTCCTTAGACATTATAATCGACAGACAAGCAAGTCCAAGTATTGTATACGTCCAAACAACAATAAGGTGCGTTACATTTCATTAACGCACCTACAAGATTAGCGATCGCACTAAATATACTTTTATCATGCAGTTATCTAGAAAGTTTCTAGTTGTAGGGTGCGTCGCCTTAGAAAAATCCCTGGATGCGATCGAGAATCTCATAGCGACGCACCGGGAAAACAGGACTCGCAAAACAAACAACACTTATTTTGTAGGATTACTTTTTGCAACTGGCATAAAGTGCGTCAGAATTGGTGTATGCAAAACAATTAGGTTTTGCCATCTGACGCACCCTACTCCTTGTTTCATCTCATGGGTTCAAGAAACGCTATATAACTTTCTCAACCTTTAGTAAGTCCGACCCATTTAAACGATTTTAAAATAAACTCTGTAGCATTGCTGTAGATACATTCTCCATGAGAAATTACAATCTTTTTTGGTTTCCAGCTAAGAATTTTCAACAAGGATTTTCTCGCTTCTTTTTTTCCGAATATAAATGAAGCTCTCCAATCGATTGGAGTTTTACCATTTGGGCTAACTATTCCGGTAATTTTAGCTAGTATTTTCTTGTAGCCGGAAAAATGATCTGGGTGAAAGTTTTCTATTAAATCAGTTAATATTAATGTCTCACTTTTTTTATGAAAAAAAACAACTTCCTCCATTACGCTACTACCCTTAAAAATAATTTGATCAATCTCTTCTTCCCATTCTTTCTCTGGACTATCTGACAAGTCTTTGTCAAAAGAGATATCCTTCCTTTTATCTCTTAACCCTGGTGATGAATATGAAATAGCATTTGGGAAAATATTAATCCAATCATTAATAAATAGATGATGTATCTTATTTGGAGATACCAAATAAGATACTTGACCCAGAGATTTTACTTCAGTCATCATTTCATCGATAATTTTCCCTGGAGAATGAACCCATAACCTTTCATCTCTCAATTTTACAATAGTCATACGGGTCGTATAAGGCATTCCATACCAAGAAACTGCATCGCCATCACTAATCCAAATATTGGTATCTAGTTTTTTTAAGAATTTCATATGATCCATCCCCTTAAATTTATACCGGATGCCTAACTATGTATTATACAGAAAGTTTCGGTATAACCGCCAAATACAAGATGGTTATCTAGAAAGTTTCTAGACAATACACCAAATTGGTATGTTATCCAGAAAGTTTCTGTTAGTAGCTTGATGGGAAGGAGTGAATCCGACAAAGAAACCGGGTTTTCCCCCAAATCTGCGGATCACAACCAAGTATTCAAGGGAAAAACCCGGTTTCTGGCCACCCGCGCAGTCCTAGACGCACTCCGACAAAGAAACCGGGTTTTTTCCCAAATCTGCGAATCACAACCAAGTATTCAAGGGAAAAACCCGGTTTCTGGGCACCCGCGCGTAAGTCCTAAATTTGCTACAATAGCCCCATAAAATATCAAAATATCAAAAATATGAACGAATCCCAAATACCGCAAATGCCTTGGCTGCCCTTAAGCCGAGAAGCCCACAAACTATCAGTTACCGACAGATTAGCTCTAGTCAATGCGATTGTTGAGTCCATCAGACGGGAACTCAGACCCCCACAATCGCTACCAGATAACTTCCTGGAACCCATGACGGGGCTACCAAAAACTGATGCACCACCCCCAACAAATACCGAAGTTAAAATTAGATTGCGCCACGCTCGCAAAGGTGCAGCCAAGCGACTCAGAGGGCTAGCAAAAACTGATATGCCACCGCCAACAGATGCGGAAGTTGCAGCAATGTTAGAAGAACGTTTGGTGGAGAAGTACCTAAAATGAAGGTATTAGTAGACACCAATATTATCCTCGATAGTTTGCTAGAGCGAGAACCGTTTGTAGAGGATGCTGATGCTTTATTTGAGGCGATCGAAAATGAGCAAATTGACGGATATGTAACAGCAACAACCTTAACAAATATCTTCTACATTGTCAGAAGGCAAACTCGCAGCCTCGATCGCGCTAGGCAAGCTATTTCTGAAACATTAGCATTAATGAAAGTCTCAGCGGTCGATCGCGAGGTTTTGGAAATAGCATTTGCATCTAATTTAACCGATTTTGAAGATGCTGTACAGTTAGCTTGTGCGCTGTCAGATAACCTGGAGGCGATCGTCACCCGCGATGCAGGAGATTTCGTCGGTGCCACCTTACCAATTCTATCACCTAGAGAGTTATTAAAACGTTTGGAATAAGATTAGCAGGATTTACGCACTCCGACAAAGAAACCGGGTTTTTCCCAAATCTGCGAGTCACAACGAAGTATTCTGGAAAAAACCCGGTTTCTGGCCACGCGCGCGTCAGTCCTAAACTAAAAGCGAGAATTATCAAAGATTTGACGCTGAAGTTGACGGTGCATAATTCTTGCCCATTTCCGAT
>Ga0209591_10004419_pt1 | contig 15943 bp, 9 predicted proteins | sample MAT01_FD_187207 | JGI IMG/M metagenome (GOLD analysis project Ga0209591, IMG submission 187207) | Freshwater microbial communities from Lake Fryxell liftoff mats and glacier meltwater in Antarctica - MAT-01 (SPAdes) (version 2) | ecosystem: Environmental > Aquatic > Freshwater > Ice > Liftoff... | reverse complement strand
CTTACATTATTTGAACCGTGGTTCACTGCGTATCGCGACAGCGATTCTCCAACAGACGAAGTCAACTGGCAGAGCCTTTCATAAAGTGAAAGGATCAATCCTGCCGCTGCTACCCTCCTGGGTAGCACCCCGTGACAACGGGAGTCTTACATTATTTGAACCGTGGTTCACTGCGTATCGCGACAGCGATTCTCCAACAGACGAAGTCAACTGGCAGAGCCTTTCATAAAGTGAAAGGATCAATCCTGCCGCTGCTACCCTCCTGGGTAGCAGCCCTTGAAAATAGGGTTCAATGAAGATTATCCGGAAGCCGTAGGATTTAATCCGGGCTCAGACTGTCACAGGCCGGGCGGAGGGGTTTTCGCGACCTACTTAATCTATTAAGACAAGCGTGTGCAGCAGTGACGAGTAAACGATGCGGCTTGGCTGAAGAAACTGTCCGGAGAGAGGCGCCGATGTAGGAATTCCTGGTCAGGCTTTCTTGGCTTTTTTTGCAGCGGAAGCCGCAATAATGCGATCGTTCTTGATGCGGCGGCGATCACGTTTCTTGGCGTTGGTGCGGGCTTTGGTTGAATTGGATGTTCCCATGCAGATAGACAAGACGCTTCCCACAGTTGTGCAAGAGGAATTTCAAACTACAGGAAGGGGCTGGGAGTAAAAGGCAGTCTGATAAAGGTCCCCTGAATCCCTGGCCCGCCTTGGCAAAAGCGGCGCTTCCCATGCGTTACCTTTTCTATTGTTCGTTGCTTTGACGGGATGTATTGCCAATGGGGCAGCCGCTGAAAAGCTCCGGGTTGTTATACGCGACCTTGAATTCTTTTCTTTCGAGAAGGACGGACGCCGCACCGGCTATGCCATGGAACCAGGGGATCATGTGGTTCGGGCAGGAAGAGTAGGTCAAAAAACTTTCGGGACACTAAAATAAAAGGGAAAACCTGTCAGCGGAATTTCAGAATTACCGAATCTCAGTTTTTTTGCCGTCTATTTCCCCAGCGGCCCGGCACCGGCCACGGTCAGGCGGATGGAATAGAGGCCCTTGCTTGCGGTGATGAAGAGCGTCTTGCGGTCCTTGCCCCCGAAGCAAAGGTTCCCGGTCCAGGCTTCCGGAACCTGAATATGCGCGATCTGTTGGCCGGTAGGATCGAAAACCGTGACGCCTTTGTTGGTAAGATAAACGTTTCCTTTTTCATCAATCGTCATGCCGTCCGACCCCATCTCGCAGAACAGAGTTTTGTTGGTCAGAGTTCCGTCAGGCTGGATGTCGTAGCGGTAGGTTTTCCCAGCACCGATGTCTGTGAGATAAAGATGTTTACCGTCGGGGGTGCCAATAAGACCGTTCGGTTTGACGAGGTCATCGGCCACGCGGATCAGGCGTTGGCGGTCTTGTGATAGGAAATAAACGGCCTGCCTGTCCTGCTCTCCCTGCTTCCGCGACCACCAGGAACGTTGGTAGTAGGGATCGCTGAAATACAAACCGCCTCCAGGTCGGATCCAGACATCGTTCGGCCCTTCGAAAGGCTTACCCACGTATCCTTTCAAGACCACCTCGACCTTTCCGTCAGGTGCTATACGCCAGAGTTCGTTCCTCTCATCCGCGCAGGCCCAGAGAAAACCTTCCAGGTCAAAAGACATACCGTTGGATCGGCCGGCCGGCTCCATGAAGGTCGAAAGCCTGCCCTCCGTGCTCCACTTGTGGATGCGGTTATTGGGTTGATCGGTAAAAAAAACATTACCCTCCGCATCACAGGTTGCGCCTTCGGTGAAGCTGAAGCCATCGGCCAGCTTTTGTAGCGTGGCACCGGGCTCGATGATTGCGTTTTCCTGGCTGGAAAGCGTGGACATGGTAAGAAAACTAAAACAGGGAAGGAGAGAAAGGAAGTGTTTCATCGCAGTGGTAAGTTGGGGGCCAGTATTGCATGAAGAAGTCAGTATGGCGGATATGGTTGGAGGAGCCAATACTTCTTCCGTTTCCTATCTGTGAATATGAGATCCTTGCCGCGCCCGGATGCGGCTGTTATTCTTCAGCGATGGATTCCCGATTAGCGGAGGCCCTGGAACGTTTTGACCGCGAGAACGCCGCAGACCCCCGCACTTTGATGGTGGAGGGGCAGGCGGTTCCTTATGAACTTTTTTACGCACAGAAGCTGAGCGGATGGGTTCGGCGTTTGTCGCCGCAGGCTTCGGAGAACCTGCTGCTGGCGGCCCGCTGCCAGCACCTCTGCCGTTGGAAAATCCCCCGCAGTTCCTATGAGATGAGCCGGCCCGGCTATCTGAAATGGCGTCAGGATCTGAAACAATTCCATGCCCAACGCTCGGGTGAAATCCTCCGCTCGCTGGGGTATTCCGAAACCGTGGTGGAACGGGTCGGGGATTTGAACCTGAAGAAGAACCGCGAAACGGATCCTGAATGCCAGGTATTGGAGGATGCCCTGTGCCTGGTCACTTTGGAGTTTCAACTGGAAGATCTCATTGCCAAGACCGAAGCGGAGAAACTGCAAGGCATCCTGAAAAAGACCTGGGCCAAGATGTCGCCAATGGGGAGGGAACAGGCCCTGAAGCTGGTTTATTCGGAATCTGCCAAAGCAGTTGTCCTCAAGGCGGTAGCCGGAGGGTAGAAAAAAAGGGGTGCAGATAATCCAGACGAAACCTGTCAGGGAATCTTTATAGGCTGACAAAGAACAGGCCCTTTGTAGGATAAATCGACTGTGATAGTCCGGGATATGAATTTTATCGGGGTGGCCTGCGTGAAAAACGAGGAAGACATCATCGAGGCCTTTGTTCGTCACAACCTTGTCTATTTGGATCGTCTCCTTGTTCTGGATCACGGCAGCACGGATGATACCCCGTCCATTCTGAAGGCCTTGCAGGAAGAAGGTCTGGATCTCCAGATTCTTCACGATGACAGTCTCGGAAAATTCCAGGGTGAAAAAATGACCGCCCTGATGCATCAGGCTGCGGAGCAGGGGGCCCGTTGGGTGGTGTTGCTGGACGGTGACGAATTCATCCGGACCGCAGACCCCTCTCTCCCACTGCCCCTTCCCCCGCCAGACAGCCCGGCGGTTCTTAAAGTGGCCCATATCACCTACGGTGCTCATTCCAGCGACGATACCTCTGAACGAAACCCTGCCCTTCGCCTGCGGCACCGTCTCAAGTCCGAACCTTGCCAGGAACTGAGCCTAAAACAACGGCAGGGCCATCTCAAAGCCCTGGTTCGCCGGGATATCGCCCTGAATCCGGAAACAACAGTTCTCCAAGGGAATCACGTCGTGTTGCTTGGTGGGCGGGAACTCGAAAGTGCGCTCTGCAGGGATTGGACTCTGGCCCATTTCTCCCTTCGTTCCCCTACACAATACGCCTCCAAGGTGGTTATCAATGCCCTGCAAAAATTGTGCAGGGGCTCCATGATGGCCGATCACAGTTCCTTCTATTTCCGACACCTTGAATCCATCCGTTCCGATTATCAGACATTCGTTAAGGATTTTCCCACTCTGCTTCCGGCCTACATTGAAAAAACCGGACATCCCAGGGACAAAGTCTGCGATCCCCTGCCTTATCGGGGGGGTCCATTGCGCCATACCCCGGTGCGGGAGGAGCTTTCCCGCCTGATGGGCAACCTGGTGACCTATTCCGAAACCTTGGCGCGCAGGCAGGGAGAGTCTTCCCCGGCTGTGCTGGAAGCAACAACATGTCTGAGTTTTCTCCTGGGCTGGGACGACACGGCGCCCTCCGCACAAAACCGCGTGGATCGCGTCATCTCCCTGCTTGTCCCCCAAACCGTGTCATTCTCCCTCTTGAAAATGGATGTGGAGTCGCCGATCTCCGTGGAATGGCGCGGGGCCATTGGTCTGGTCGAAATCCAGGAACTGACTTTTGTCCGCAGGAATGGTGGCGCAGTGAAAATGTCAGGGAATTCCCTGCAGGAAGTTCTGGAAATCGGAGGGGATGCCCGCTTCATTCCCCATGCCCAGTATTTCACGTTTATCAAGGAAATCGGACCTGCCACCCTGCGTTTGGAACCCGGAAAGAACGGGCTCCGCGGACCCTGGGAATCGCTGGAAGTCCGTTTTGTTTACGACACCAACCCCGCAACCATCGGAATACGTTTCATTCAGGCCATGCCACTGGCTTCGGATGTGGAACAACGCCGGCTGATTGTTCATCTTGAGAAAAAGGTCTCCGAACTGGTGACCCTCGGTGGTTTTCTCCGGCACCAGATTGATTGGATCTGTAGCCTTGTTTTTAAAAAACCATGAAACTCATCGGCGTGGCCTGTGTCAAAAACGAAGCGGATATCATTGAGGCCTTCGTCCGGCATAATCTCCACTATCTCGACTCACTGATCCTGATGGATCACGGCAGCACCGATGAAACAGCGGAGATCCTGCAATCGTTGCAGAGGGAAGGATTGCCGCTGGAGATTCTGAAAGATGACAGCCTGGGCAAATTCCAGGGGGACAAGATGACCCTGCTCATGCATCGCGCTGCGGCGGCGGGCGCCGACTGGGTATTCCTTCTCGATGCCGATGAGTTGATCAAAGCACCGTCCTTTCCCCTCCAGGTTCCCGATCATTCCGGCAGCGGTGTCTGGAAGCTTGGCTGCCAGACCTACTGCGTCACGGCGCAGGACGATCCCACAGAGTTAAACCCCGTGCTTCGCATCCGGCACCGATTGGCAGAAGAGCCTTATGAAAAAAAACCATTGGCTAACAGACAACTGCTGACCAAGTGTCTGGTCCGCCGGGACGTAGCCGGAGATCCTGACAGCCGGGTGCACCAGGGAAACCATCACATCACCATTCGGGGCCGTGAGTTGGAATCGGCTTTCTGGGATAGATGTCTCCTTGCCCACTATTCCCTTCGCTCACCGGGACAGTATGCCTCCAAGATCGCCATCGGGGTGATGCAACACCGGGCCAGAGGCGATATCAATTCTCCTGTCGATTCCTACTACATCAAACACCTCGACCTGATCCGGCAGGATTACGAGGCCTTCGCAACGGACTTCCACACCCTGCTTCCCGCCTACACCGAAACACGCCATGGTTCCGGAGAAAAAGTGCCGGATGCTTTGGAATACAAGGGAGGCGCCCTCAAGCATACGACAACCCGTTCCGCCGCCACTCTTTTTGCTGCCAATCTTATCAACTATGTTAATACTCTGGCTCTGACCCTCGGTGCTGGAATCGGGGCCTCGTCGGATATCTTGCCGGAAGAAGGTCACTGGACGCTTCATGTCGGGGAAGACCAAGAAGCGCAGACCGCCAACATTCGCTGTCAATCCGGTCCCCTCAAGCCATCGCAGGCTTGCTTTGATCTGGGCAACTGGGACGGACGCACGGCGCTGAAGCTGGAATTGTCCGGTCCATGCAGCCTGGTGGAGGTTCAGAAGATCTCCCTTCGCCGGATGGACGGTTCGCTACAGGAGTTGCAGGGCAGGGATCTGAAAGAGCTGATCAGTCAGACTGACAAACTCTACAGCGTGCCGCATGACCAGTATTTTTCCTTCATCAAGAGCTTGGTTCCCTCCCTGTTGGTTCTGGTTCCCGGAGACGCGGGTGCACAGGGCCGCTACAAAGAGATGGAATTGGAATTCAGCGTGGATATGAACCCCGCCGCGATCGGGCTTCGCTTCTCCCAGAGCAGCCCCATGGATTCCCTCGAGCTGATCAAAAAACTGGAAGCCAAGGTCAGTCAACTGGTCAGCGTGCGCGGCTTTCTCCGGCATCAGGCGGAGTGGATTTGGAGTGTGATTTCCCCATCCAAATCGTCCCATCCATGAAAAAAAACGGACAAAGAAGCATCGCCCTGGTGCATGAAGGATACGGTAGTGCCGGAGAAGGGGGATACCTGGTCAACCTTTTGCGCCCGATCTGGGAATCCTGGGGATGCCGTGTTCTGGAGACCGGGGCGCAGACGGAGTGGCCGGAGGCGGACGGGGCCTTCATGCATGTGGATTTGTCTCTCGTGCCGGCCTCCTACACGGAGCAGGCCGGGCGTTATGCGTTCCAGTGGAATGCCGGTGTGCACGACATCAGCAAGGCGGCCACCTGTGAAGGACTGGTTCGTCCGGGCGACGGCTTTCACGGCCCGGTGATGGTCAAAACCAATCTCAACCATGCCGGCGTTCCAGAACGGAACCGGATCATCCGCAGGAACAACCGGCTGCGTAACAGTTGGCGCGGAAGATTCTGGCCTGGCTGGTTAGGGAAGCACCTGGAAGAGGAACCCTCCTTGATCGGCAAAGACAACTACCGGATTTACGGAAGCGTGGAAGAGGTGCCTCCGGCTCAGCGCGAAAACAAGGAGTGGGTGCTCCAACAATTCTGCTCTGAACCTTTGGACGGAGGTTTTGCCCTTCGCGAATATTATTTCCTGGGGCAGGCCAACTATGTGCGGACCGAAGTGGGATCCGGGCCCTGCTTTACCTCGGGCCGTATGGTTCGGGAGAGCACGGGCCCGGTGCCGGAAGAGTTGCTGGCCCTGCGCCGGCGTCTGGGTCTGGATTATGGAAAGATCGATTTTGTCATACGCGGGGGCAGGCCCTTTGTTTTTGATGTCAACAAAACGGTCGGCATCAGGTCGCCCGACTCCCCGTCGGCCCTGAATGTTGCACGCAGCCTGGCCTGGGGGCTGTTTCCGGAATGGAAAGTCCACCGCCACATCGGCGAACCGGATTTCGTTAGTGAAGTTTCTTGATGATACCACCTTCCTTCGCAGTAGGAGCGACCCCAGCATCACGGTGGCTTCAGCTTTTCCGCCCAGTCAATGTGATTTGGCATACTTGACTCTACTTTGGAAGCGGCAGCCCATTGACCAGGTCCAGAACTGCCTCTTTACCCATGATTGCAAAGGCCGGGGAACCGAGGGTCTTATTGACATCCAGGATGACCACTTTTCCGTCATGCAGCACGTAATCCACTTTCCCGTAATCGAGGCTGATGTGTTCCCGAAATGCGAGCACTTCGGGATGGATTTTCTCCATCGGGACAGGCGGGGCGCAAAGATTTTGTCCCCGGACGATTTGATCGTTACTGACGAGTTTTACGCCGTGGCAGCGGCTGCCCAGGAAATAGGCAAGGCGCAGCACATACTGCTGGTTCTCCCTTTCAGGCAGGAATTTTTCCATCACATAGTCAGTATTTTTCCGTAAGGGGGCAGGCACCTGTTCTGTCGAAGCATAGATCTGATAGTCCATCACCCCGGGCAGATGCGTGGCCCGGTAAAAAGACCAAAGCTCTTTCAAGGGCAGCCGGAATCCGCCCCTGCGGTAAAGTTCCCGTTCCGGTGCTCCGGCATTGTTGAGATTTGTTTTGACCACTACCGGCCCGTCATAAAACGCATCCGGGCCAAGCAGGTGGCTTCTCATGGGGAGGGAACGTTTTCGGATGTCCGTGACCTGTCTGTTCAGCACTACAGGGTAGGCCTCCAAAGCAAGGAGAAAGCGTTCGGGGATCACGCTCAGATCGACATGCAAAAGAACAGCGTCTGCGGGCGGAAGCCTTTTGACGCCGGCCACGTGAAGGACATCGATGCCCAGTTCCTGCCACAACGGTGTCAGCTTGTAGGACAGGTAACGGTCCGGATTGGAAAGATCCGTATGTTCGTGGTGAACAATGAGCAGTCTCATGGAAGAACTTTCAGCGAAGAAGAGGAGTGTGGCAAGACGCAACCAGAGGGGGTGGGGAAAAGGAGTAGGGAGGCAGGAGTCAGGAGGTAGTCGTTTCCTGGGAATCTCTTGGTGAAAAAAAGACGGCATCTCCCGCTTGGGGAAAATCCTCCGCGGGGTTTTATTTTTTATTCGTTAACAATTTTCCTTACCCACAATCGCGCCGAAGCCGTGCCAAGGCGGACATGATCTAACTCCGAATAGCCTAAGTTTAATCCAGCTCCAACTTGAGCCTTCGCCAGGGCTATGGCTTCACGGGGCCGGTGATCTTGCTTCGAAAACGTGGACGGCGTAGGAGGCGGGTTTAAAGTCGCTCACGGGCTCCAAACCCAATCACGCACCGACTGAAACCCGATCTGTCAAGTGTCCGGAGTCGACCCCGTGGGCCTCCTTGTGGGCCTGAAGTGATTGGGTGATTGAGTGATTAGGTGATTGAGTGGGGACGGGCTTCCGGCATACCCGCACTTGTTTCCGCGTTCTCCGGCTTCCGAATGGCGGAGAACAAAATGAGGCAGCCATCCTATCACCTCGGACAATGCTTTCTTCACGCTGCCAACACTTCGTCACGCACGAAGTGCAACCGGATCAGCTTCGGCATGGCACCGGGAACACCGTCTCCAAAGTGACAGCATACCGCTTCTTTGACCATCTCACGCAACTCTTCCAGCGAGTCTCCCTGCGTGACAATGCCGTGACCCAGAGCAGTGGCAACAAAACCGCCGTCTGCTTCGTCTTCCTGTACATCAAAGATGATCTCGGTCATGGGAACAAACTACGGAATGATCAGGGTATTGGCAAACAATCGCGGGGAAGGAGGAAAGGAACATGGAGCCAATCCCTCAATTCTGCGGGGCGGGCAAGGCCCGGGACGAAAGACCAATGACGAATTCCTGCGTTTTATCGCAAGCGGTAATCGTGGCGCCTTAGTAGATACAATTGACACCTCACTCCAGCTTATCAGAAGCATGATTTTTCGATACCAACTGCTCTATCAGATTGGGATTTAAATCAGCATCCATAAATTCTGGGTATAGGCTATAGCATGGACTCCAAGGCACCGGGTGCAACATACGGAACCTGCGCATAAATAAGATCAGGTTCCCCTTCGAGTTTTGCACAGAGGTGCCCTTTGCCTAAGAGACGCTCACCACCTTTAACTCCGAGGGCTATTTCCGAGGTGCCTTCGCTGTCGACTCGCAGTACTAAGCGATTACCTAGGTTGGCACGAAGCTGCATCGGCATAACTCCTGCATCCGGTCTTTGTGCAGCGAAAATGAGGAAAATTCCGGCAGCACGGGCCTTCACTCCCAAACGTCCTACGATATCCTCCACGGCTTTTTTATATTCTTCGGTAAGCATCCATTCGGCAAATTCGTCGTGGATCACCCAAAGAATGGGAGGCTTTTCTGTAGCATCGGCCTTTTTAAGAAGGTCGAAAATGTTGTTAACTCTATTATCTTTGAGCAGTTGATATCGTCGGTTCATCTCTCCGACCAATTCATTAAGGGCAGTGATTGCAGAGCTCTGCTCGGTGATCAATCCTTCCTGAAGATGAGGAAGGTTTTCAAAGGCAAAATAGTCCACCCCCATTTTTGGATCGATTAACAAAATTTTTGCCTGCTCGGGGGTATTTGTTTTTGCAATAGAAAGGATGATGTTCTGCATGAGAACAGACTTACCGCTGCCAGTAGAACCCGCAATCAGAGCATGGGGCGCGTGTTTACGGGGCGAGTAGAATAAAAGACTACCGTCGTCTTCTTTAAGCCCAATCAGCAGCTCTTGGTTACCGTTGGCTGTATCAGGTGCCCACTTAGACCAGGCTTCTTGAAGTGTGAGAACTCGACGGTTCTGGCGGGCGACCGCGAGAGAAACGATTCCAGGCTCCGCGCGGATCGAAATAAGGTTCAAACCGTGCGTGGTCAAGAATTCCGAGCGCCTCTTCGTCACCTGTTCGACGGTCAGATTTGCGCTTCCTTGAAATTTGAGCAGAGCGGCATTGGGGGTTAAAATTGAGGACAAAAGCTTGGATTGAAGCTGAAATTGTTGGAGAGCACCTTTGGTTCGGCTTTCTACCTCTTTTAACCATGTCTGATCTGCTTCACTGTCCACGTTAATTTGCTTTTCTAATTCAATAATTGGCTGCGGTTTAGAGGGCAATTCTGAAGCTGACGTTATCGACGCCTGAGCGGTAGGAGGCTCGGCAATCGGTTTGCCATTGCTACCAGCATCCACTTCCACAGGACGCTTATTCTCGATAGCCAGCTTCTTTGGGGAGTCCTTACCAACGGGCAATTTTTTTGGTGCCTTCATCAAGGTTTTAATCCGATCCGAAGGGCGCTGATACTCCTTTTCCGACCAAACATCGTGAACCGCATTGGCTTGTCGAGTCGGCCCTGGGTCGCTTTTTTGCCAATAGTGAAGGATCAATTCTCGAAGTTTCGCCCGTGAATAGACTTCTTGGTAAGTATTATCGCACTCCGCTACTTCTACAAAGTCGGAGCATTCAGGGCAATCTGTCGGCCCTGAAATAAAGACATGGGAATAGCCACGCAAATAGATACCGCATTTGCCTTCGCGAATATCCCTACGCCATTGGGATAAATTAAGTTGGTCATTGGCCGAGAAATGAATGCCGTTTAATAGCAGATCCGAAAACCGGCTCAGCCAGATGTCCCGGTCCAGGCGTCCCGGATCTCCAAAGAGGGCTTTGGCGATACGATCCACGGTTTGGCGAAGTTGCTTTTGGGATTCCTTACGCTTTACCGAGAGACTGGCATAGTCGATATACTTAGATTCGGAAATCACCACCGCCAAGCGCCGTGTTCCATCTTCGGCTATTTCAGGAGAAAGTGCCAAAATATCGGCAATTTGTTCCTCCTTTTGTCCTAGCCAATCCGCATAATCGTCCAGGAAATACCATCCGAAAAATCTTTGGTCTCCAGTCAGCTCCCTCTCGATTAGGTATTTGCTCAGCACGACCCCCATGAGTTCGCTGGCGTTCCGGCCTCTTTTAGCAGCCCTTAACACCAAATCACCCGAGACTTTGTTTGCTTCATCAATGAAACGTTGAGCTAAAATGGAAAGATCTTCCTCGGGAAGGCCTAAGGTCAGATTCCGCAAGCGCTGCCAAACCATGCCGTGGAGCAAAGTAGTTTTGCAGTTTGAGGAAATCAGCATGTTCCGCCCCTGAGTATCGGTCTGTTTGTAGCGGATGACTTTAACGTGCTGATTCACCAACTGGCGCCGATCCAAAAGCTCATCGTAATTGACTACCCAGTTACCAAGATAATGAACTTCCTTAAAAATCGCGGCAGTCGTTGGATCATTGAAATTGAGCTGGCGGGCTGGCAGCAAACGCTGTTGCTCGTTTCCATCCCAATCACCCTTAATGAAGGTGGTCAACGCCGTGAGAAAATTCCAGCCCTCAGTAGAAGCCACTGGGCAGCAGAGATAAACGACCGACTTTAAATCATCGGAAGCCGCAGGGCGTCGCCTTGACCACCTAGAGGGCACCCATTCTTCCCAGGCGACAGGTTCAGCATGCTCCGGATACCATTCCAATTGTGCATGCCGGGCAATGACATCCTGAAGGAAGACCACGTCTGTCGGAGGCCCATCGGCCTCTTCTGGAGGAGGTGCCTCGTCTGCCATGATTCCGATCCTTAGTCGGGCCATAAAATCACGGGTAGCTTCACTAGCCACAAAGGAATCTGCGTCAGTATCCGTGCTCTCAATAATTCGTTCGTAGAGCTCACGAAGCTTGCCGCCATCCCGGTGGCGTAAAACCACCTGGCAACGCATGTCCCCATCGTCTTCATGGATTTCCTGAATTTTATCGACAATGGCTTGCGGCAAGCGGGCAGAGTCGCAGTTGTACAAAACAACAGAAAGGTTGGCCTGCTCATGTGGATGTAAGGCCAGATACCGTTTGAGAACGTCGATGACCCGCAGCGCACAAGTCGTAGGATTCTCGTTCGTATCCGCATAACCATCCTGCTGCACCACGGGCGGTTCGTGCAGAGAGTAATCCAGATGGTGGTCAGCCATGGCGAGAAGCTCAGGCTTACTTTCTCTCCAACCCAAAATGATCTCCGGGTAGAAAGGGTGGTCCAGTTCCTCTGTCAATTCCTCAAAGTAGAGTTTAGTGTCTCCAAAAAAGATGCTCTCTTCCGTGAGGAGATGCCTCAGCAACCCGGCGACCTGAAGAGCTTTGTTGGCCATGGCCGCCAAGCGCAGGGGATGCCAAGGGGCAGTAATTGAAGCAACCGGGCCTCCTTCCACAGGAACAGCACCGATTTCCAACAAGGGACGAAGCAGCGTTTCCCGGTTTCGATCCCCTTTGGCTTTGCGGGTAAGGGTCTCCAAAAGCTTGCTGTAGGCACTCAACTGTTTGCTGAGAGAGTCCGTAGCCGCCAAACCAGAATCCCAAAACTCTGAAATGGCAGAGGCGTAGGCCTGAGAAAAAGAGTCAAAAAGACAGGACAACTCGACATGGGTCGGCGCATCAATACGGTGCTCCTCCTTAGCCAGGTTCAAATTTTCAGGCCATAAGCGGCTGATATCATTTTCCTTCCGATACACTGCAACCAAGGAACCCCGATCTTTGTCATACGTCGGAAGCAACGTCTTGACGTCCGTGAGGTCGATTGATTGGAAGCGGCCCTTGCCACTGACCATTTCACGGTGCGCTTGGCACCGCACCAGCACATTTTCTTTCAGCCTTTCCCAATCCTGAACCATTTCCGACGAAATCGCGTTCGGATTGAACTTCCAAATCATCTGCTTCGAGTAAAATTCTGTCGAGCCATTCGAGAGCTTTACTTCCAAATCCAGGTAAAACTTGATTTGTAGTGCAGCCCGAGCTACCGAACGGTTCCAATGGGGTTTGCTGGCCTCCCTCCATGTGGCATCAAGATCAGCAAAGCCGAAAAGTTGCCCCAGGTCCCAGGAAACAGACCTTCCTAAAAGCTCCTTCAATCCTTGATAACGGAATGCAAAAAACAATCCCGCATCCCGATTCAACTGTTTTAGGTCCTTGGGATTTCGTCTGTCAGAGGAAATCTTTAATTTCCGTTCTGAACTCTTTTGATCTTGGTCAAACAGAGCTTGCAGACATTGAGCAATCCCAGAGATGAAATCTTCAGTTTCAATGGGACTCCCGTAAATAAAGCGATCCCATTTAACTTTGAGAGGAGCCTTGTCCTTCAGTTCCAGTCGGCGGCTTTGGTAGAAATCCTCATCTTCATCATCGGCTTCCGTGGTTCTTCGGGCAATCAGACGGTTAAGATAATCTCGGTCAGCCTCGGAGAGCAGTTCCGGGTCCCATTGGTCATAAAAATCCAGGGTAGCCAGGCCGAGATTGAACTTTTCTCGCTTCAGACCATCAAACAAAGGTTTAACGTTTTCCCACTCGCACTCCGCAAGAACTTCAGCGCCCTTATTCCAGCCGCTTGGGGTCAGGATAAACTCTTTCACGATGGTAAGGCATGTCGGCGGAATAGAGTCCCGCACATTTTCCAAAGTGCTCGATAAAATCTCCGCATCGAGCAGGCCCTGGGTAGGCGTTTGTTTGTGCAGATAACAGCCTCTTTTTTTGAAAGCATCCAAATAGAGCTTTTTCCATTTGGAAGCATGACATGAAGTCTTTTCATTCAGCGCCTCAAAGTAATTGGTATCCCGCGGCAGATGCAATGCCGGCAAGGCGTGACCCAATGCGCAACGGATGGGCTGGCCATGGTCCAAATTGGCCATTCGAGTAGCCGTCACATATTCAGCATACCGCTCAAGCGAAACGGAACGAGCCTCCACTAAGCCCTTCAACGCTTGCTTCCACCATTTCAGGTGGTCTTCCCCTAAGGCTAATCTATTGGATGCGGCTGTAACCCAGAGCTCGGGATGATTCAAAAGCTGCGGAGCCCCGATCGGCACCAACTCCTTCAGGGATTGTTCTTCATCGTCCCCAGTATTGGCTACCAGCAACGCGGTTTTTTCAATATTCGCATTGCGAAAATACGTCGTGCGCTCCTTGGTCAACACGTGATCCGGCAGGCCTAAATGCTCCACGAAGTGCCTGGGCAGTTTAATTTCCACGAGGTTATTTAATGAGGAATCACCCAGTATAGCTGTTGCCACGGCTGCCGTTTGTTCGGCGGTCATGCAGTCCAACAAGTAACGAGCAGTGCCGCCGGAATCATCTTCCGACAATCGCTCCTTGAGGTATTGTGCAGCAACTCTTCCTAAAAGCTCAGCGGTTGTCATGATTCCCTCCGGGCATAAGGATTTAAGACATACGCACAGCCGTCGGAAAGTCGTTTCAAAAGGCCCAAACTTGCCAAACGCTGCTCCAGCCGGCGGGCATTCGCCTGAAATGCCTTCTTATCGAATTCGTCTTTTGGCAAGACCTCTTCGGCTTCCCTATCCCCAAAGATCAAGGCATAGCGTTTCCACAGAAGCTCCAAAAATTGATTTAGCTCAATTCTCTTTTCTACATTAGCGAAAAGCAGGGCTTTTAGAAAATCGTCGTTGGGCGCGTAGCGTAGTTTGACCGTTCCGCGTTTGGAGACCAAGCCAATTTGCCGCCCGTAATTGCGATGGATATGGGCCACATGCTGTTGATGTCTTTTTTTCGCCGAGGCCCGCAGATCATTGATCAGGTCTTCTGGATTGCTGGCTCCTTCGTAATCGTCGCCCCAGAGAACTCTATCCCGGAGGATGTTCTTACACCGGACAAAAGGGCTAGCCTGGGTTTTGGCAAACTGCCACTCCTCGGATCGCTCGATGGCATCGATGTAGGCCATGATGGCTTGGCTGGTAAGCAGATTATTCTGCTGATAATTCTCGCAGGAAATTTCGCGGACCAAGGTCTTCTTGGGCGCAACCACTTCGCAGACCATTTTGAAGGCGTCGGGAATTCCCGCTACGTCTCTTGCCACACATAACTGATATTGGACTAGGTGAAATGCGGCCAGATTCACCAGATGTGGTAAGGCATCATAACCCGGCATGCCGAGTTTGAGAATGGAGATCCAGTCTTCTGCCAAAGCATCATAGCATGGGTGGCTTGGGTAAGGCAGGAAAGCATTTGCGCGCTCGGCGCCCTTAGGACTTGATGTCTGCGGCTGCAATAAAGCAACAATCTTGTTCCAGCTAGTGTTTTGTTTATCCAAGATCTGTGTTTCCACCAATTTCAGAAGTTCTTCCTTTCTAGCACTTCTAGATAAAATCAAATAAAGCAATTCTCCGGTTCTACGAAAGAAATGCCTATCATTAGTTCTGGCATTATGATCCAGGTCCTCAAAAATACAGTCTTTGCCATAAGGGAAAACATACTTCGAGGTCCAACGCTTATTCGTTGCCGCTTCTATACCAGTTCCACGAATCAGTTCCACAACATCGGCAAAGTCATCAAAACCATGAAACCTCTTTTCTAGGTAGGTGAAATCAGGCTGATCAATACCTCCGCTCCTTAACATGGCTTTTTGCCATTCTTTCCACCGTGCCTGGTCGTTTGAATTGGAATTGCGGATTGCAGGAAGTTTCGGATTGTTAAATAGAATATTCCGCAGCTCAAGTCTCCATGCTGCCCAATATTTTAGTCGATTAAATCCACCAGATTCGGACAGGGCACAGCCTTTTTGTTTTTGATCTAGTAGTACGTTCAAAAACTCCAAGTAGATCAGCCAGGGGCCTTGTTCGTCATACAGCATATGGCCCCAAATTGCTTCATCAAGCCACATGGACGAATCAGGATTGTCCGGGGCAGGTAGTCGATTCTGTAGATAACTCATAACAAGACTTCCACAAATCGATCTTCAGGAAAACCTTGCTGAGAGACGTTAATGAGACACAGGCCAAGTTGGCCTTCATCAGAGCGTATTCCCTCTTTTGCCTTCCGGCGTCCGTGCGCCGCCAGCAGACGGGATTTGAAGGCCAGCATATCTTCGTAGCACTCCTTGGAAAAACTAGCAGGCAGTGCTCCTTCGGTCGCTACACGGGAAAGAAATTCGTAACGCACCAAATTTAACTCCAGGTTTTCAATAATATCCGACGCAAGATGCACCGCGAGAAGAACGCGACCACTACCACTCAATTCCAAGGAAACTTTTTCCCCATGGCGTGGTTCCACGGAGAGACGATCCACCAAAACCCGGCTGATTTTTGCCTGGGAATAATTCCCACTCGTGGCCAGATAGAGCTCCCGTTCACTATTTAAAAGCATGCCAGTAAAGATCCTGTTCAATCCTTTGATCAGACGATTGCTGATTGATCGCTTGACAG
>Ga0209591_10004418_pt1 | contig 15944 bp, 17 predicted proteins | sample MAT01_FD_187207 | JGI IMG/M metagenome (GOLD analysis project Ga0209591, IMG submission 187207) | Freshwater microbial communities from Lake Fryxell liftoff mats and glacier meltwater in Antarctica - MAT-01 (SPAdes) (version 2) | ecosystem: Environmental > Aquatic > Freshwater > Ice > Liftoff... | reverse complement strand
TGGCAGTCGGTCAAACCCGCCGCGTAAATATCGGCGATCGCCCACGTTTTGCCCAACCGATAGTCGCCACCTAAATTTCCCTGAAAACAGGTATCTTCAATCTGGGTATGCAGGCTGTCTAGCCATTCCGGCAACACCGCTTCTGCCACAATTTGACCGCCCATATCGGGCGCAAATTGATAGATCACGACTCGATCGGCGCTCAGATATTGCCGCACCGCTGCCACACTGGTGTCAAGAATGGTTTGCAGCGTCAGCGCTTGACGAATGCGAAGGGCGATCGCGTTGAGTATTTGCTGCTGCTGCTCTTGCTGCTGGAGCCGTTGTTGGAGTTGAAGCTGCTCGATTGCGTGTTCAAGTGCCTTACAAAGTCCTTCAGCCGTCAGCTTGCCTTTGATCAAATAATCTTGAGCGCCCCGTTTCATTGCTTGAGTGGCGATCGTTGCATTTCCCTGCCCAGTCAACATCAAAATGGGGACACGCTGTTTTCCCGCACTCTGCATCAAAGCGAGACACTCCAGCCCATCCATATCGGGCAGCGAGTAATCCAGCAAAACGGCATCGGGGAGCAGGCGTTGATAAAGGTCTAACCCCACTGTCGCAGAGACTGCTTCTAGCACCTGGTAGGCATGAGACGAACCGCGCTGCAAGTAGCGACAATACGTGGCTCGATCCTCAGGAGAATCGTCAATCAGCAAGACCGTGTATTGCTTCTCTGTTTGCATGGCAGTCCTACGGTTTACTGTTCTCTCGATCAGGCAGTGGAGTGGCTCTTAATCTATATACCGCGTGCACAAACTGAGGGCATTCGTAGTTTTACGGAGGCTGGGTTTGTCGGAGCCGATCGCGCCCCTTTTTTTCCGCTTTGTCAATGATGGGGATGCCAAAGATCGCGGTGACGATAGAGCGTGGCTTCACTCAGTCCATAGGTGATGAGCGCATCGAAGCGTTCGGTGGAGAGGGGTGCGATCGTCAACGCTCAGGCATCGACAGCGAGTAAGCTCATTCGCACTTGAAGGCGGGGAAGGTAAAGGAACGTGACAAGGTTTGAGCCGTCGCCACGATTAACTGACAAAAGTCCTGAAAGGCTGATGGCTCCGTTGCTGACCCGCCCGTGATTAAAAGCCGGACTAACGGTTTCAAACCCGTTGAAACGGGTTGAAAGACCCTTGCAGTCCTCTTGAGAGGACTTACTGCTGTTAGCCCGCACTTTCAGTGCAGGGCGGGGCAGGCGATCGCAGAAAGATTTGTCAGTCAACCAGGTCGTCACCACGATCGCCGATCGTGGTGATTAGCATCTAGCTAAATCACTACAAGCTACTGATTGACGATCGCCTGACAACTGACACCAATTTAAAGCATGACGGCTACAGAGCCAATCGCTGGGTAGGGGCGAGGCATTGCCTTGACCCGACAAGATGTGTCGCCTTTTCAGTTCAAATTGGTATGACTCTTATACCGATTTAAATCGATTTCACGACAGACCCGTCTGTAGGGACGTTACATGTAACGTCCCTACAGACGGATTTGCAGGATGGTGAACTTAAATTGGTATTACTTTAGGTGATGTGCGACTTTCGGGAGACATCTGCAAATGCTGCCCTCACCCTCACCCACCCCCAATGGGAGCTACCGTGTACACACAAGTCTAAGCTGACTTCGTTTGAGTCCTTTTCGCCCCCTCAATCCCCCTTTCTTGTAGCTTGCTTCCCGAAGGGTATGCCCGTCAGGGCTATATGCTGGGGGACTTTGAACGGTTTATACCAAAGCTCGCCATAAACGCTACAGATGCGCCCTCACCCTCATCCCTCTCCCACAGGAGAGGGACTTCAATCCGGCTCCCTTCGCCCTTGGGGAGAAGCGATTATCTTGAAAGTCAAGCTGGTGACGCCGGTTGAACAGCAGGCTGTGCGTCAGGTGGCTGGGGCGGCGGCCAGGCTGTGTCGGTTTTAAGCATGGCATTGAGCATCGTTAAGAGCTTGTGCATACAAGCAACCAGCGCCACTTTAGTGGGGTTGCCTCGGTCCAGTAAGCGCGGATAGAAGGCTTGAATGATTGGGTTATGGCGCACTGCTATCAAGGTTGCCATGTCCAACATCTGGCGCACCGCAGCGCGACCGCCCAAGATGGTACGTTTGCCTTGCCTCTGTCCACTATCGCGGTTGAGCGGTGCCACGCCAACGAGGGTACTGCTTTTGGCGGTCGAGCGCTGTCCGAGTGCTGGTAAGAGCGCCCGCAAGGTGGCTGCGACGATTTTGCCGCTGCCGGGAACACTTTGAAGTCGGGTGTGTTTGGCTGTCCAGGAGCGACACTGACTAATTTGGGCTTCGATCTGCGCGTCGAGTTGCTTAAGCCGCGCTCGCAACCAGTCTCGGTGCGCTTCAACATCAGCTTGGGCGGTGCTTCGTAAGCCCGACCAGCGGTTTTGTGCAGCCGTGAGCCTGTTCACGCGTTGCCGTCGCCGCGTGACTAAAGCTTGCAGTTCGGCTTGAGCTTCGCTGGCAAACGACCGTAGAGGCGGCTTCATCGCTTCGCCCAACCACGCCAACATGGCCGCATCCACCCGGTCAGTTTTGGCGAGCTGATGCACGGCTTTAGCAAAGCTTCGCGCTGTCTGCCTTGATGACAACGACTGGGGCAGCCAGCTTGGACAAGACCAAGGCGACTTGGCGCTCATAGCCACCCGTCGAAGCTAAAACAATTCGACCCACTGCCTCCGGCAAACTTAAAGGAGTGAGGCACGCTTGAATCCCACTGTCATCATGGCCCACTCGAAAGCTGGTGCCTTGTGGTCGCCAAGGCACATCCAACCAACGCTTACAGACATCAATGCCAATCCATTGTTCGCGTTGCTCCATCACACCCCCTGCCTTGGTGATGCTCAAAAAGTCAGCCGTTGACTCTACCTTGCGTCAGACGGGATCGGGTGTCCCAACCGATAGTGCGAGTTTGACTGCTGGAATCGAGCGATGACCCTAGCGTCTCCACAATGTCGAGCCTCCAAGGGCTTTCGGTCTATCTCTCTGTTCTCAAGATACAAGGGCTGGGGATGAGGGCAAGCTCTGTAGCCTTTGCTCATGGATTTGGTATTACCCGTGTTGCTTGAGTACCACAGGGCTATGGCGGATTTTATTTGTTTAGAAACATGACCCTTCGGAAACGCTTCGCCGACGACAGCCCAGCACCTCTCTACTGCGTCACACTGGCTGAAGCGTGTAGCGCTGCCAGAGCCGCTGGACTCATCTGCTCGTAAGGCTCAAAGGGTTGATGAATCCACGGATTGTCGGGCAGGTAGTCTACGTAATAATCCGGGGCAATGATGGAGCAGTTTTTATACCAAAGCACCGCTGTACGGACTTCCTCAACGTAATACCCGTAGCGGCGATCGAGCCAGACCAGCGTCTTCTTCAGCGTCACGCCAGAATCAACGAGATCATCTACCAGCAGCACATGACTTCCCAGGTTTGCAGTTGTCATCGATAAATCTCGCGAAATCGTGATTGAACCGCGCACCTGACCGCCAGGACCGCCATAGGAAGAGGTTGCCAGAATTGCCAGCGGGAGATCAAAAATGCGTGCCAGAATGTCACCGACTCTTAGCCCACCCTTGGCTAAACAAATAATCTGGTTAAATTTCCATTCCGACTGATGCACCTTGACGGCAAGCTGTTCAATTTTTTGATGATATTCTGACCAGGAGACGTATAAGTCTGACATGACGGCACGTAAGAGATGAACAGCAAGCGGTGAGAGACACGTTTTGAGTCCTGGGTTTTGAGCGAAAGGCACCAACCTAAAACCCATCACCCTAAGCGTGCGCCCAAAGCTGAAAAGAATAATACAACTGTTATTTAGATTTCTTGTATTCCACTATGCATGATTCCGCTCCACCCGTTCCGCCTGAATTGACGAAACTCAGCCTTGCTACCAAGTTAGCTTACGGGGCAGGTGATCTCGGACCAGCGATTACTGCCAATATTTTGGCGTTCTTCCTACTGTTCTTTTTTACGAATGTGGCGGGGCTTAACCCTGGGTTGGCGGGCAGCATTTTGCTCATTGGCAAGATTTGGGATGCTGTGAATGATCCGATCGTGGGTGTGTTGAGCGATCGCACTCACAATCGTAGTGGTCGTCGCTTGCCGTGGATGCTGTGGGGAGCCATTCCCTTTGGCGTATTCTATGTGTTGCAATGGCTTGTGCCCCGCTTTAGCGCTGATCCAGCGACGAACCAGTGGTGGCTGGTGGGCTATTACATTCTCGTTTCGATTTTGTTTAATACGGCATACACGGCTGTCAATCTTCCCTACACGGCGTTGACCCCCGAACTCACTCAGGATTATAACGAGCGCACCAGCCTGAATAGCTTTCGGTTTTTGTTTTCGATCGGGGGCAGCATCGCCTCGCTGCTGTTGGCACAGGTCATTTTTGCCGTGTTTAGGCCGACTACTGCGCCAGGCGGTAGCTGCAATGCTGGTGTCATGCAGTACACAGTGCTGGGCATTGTTTGTGCCGTCATTGCGATCGCCTCGCTGTATTGGTGCGTTTGGGGCGTTCGCAAGCAAGTCATGATTGCCGAGAACCGCCGACTTGAAACAGAAGCAACCGAAACCATACCGCTGCTGGAGCAACTACGCATTGCGTTGAGCAATCGACCATTTTTATATGTCATCGGCATTTATTTTTGCTCTTGGCTAGCCGTGCAAATTACCGCCTCGATCATTCCCTACTTTGTGGTCAACGTGATGCAGCGGGAGGATCAGTTCATTCCGGTGCTGCTAGCGGTGCAGGGCACCTCATTGGTCATGTTGTTTGTTTGGACAGAGGTCAGCAAGCGTGTGGGCAAAAAAGCGGTTTACTTTATGGGCATGGGGGTCTGGATTATTGCTCAAGCAGGGCTGTATTTCCTCAAACCAGGGCAACTTGGCTTGATGTATGTGCTAGCGATTATGGCAGGGTTTGGCGTGGCAACCGCGTACCTGATTCCCTGGTCAATGGTGCCCGATGTGGTCGAACTCGATGAATTGCAAACTGGGCAGCGACGAGAGGGCGTTTTTTACTCGTTTATGGTGCTGTTGCAAAAAGTGGGTCTAGCCGTTGGGCTGTTTGTGCTGGGTCAGGGGTTGGCGATCGCTGGCTTTAAAGAAACGGTGCCGTGCCAACCTGCGCCGGTGCAGCCGCCCGCCGCGATCGCAGCCATTCAACTGGCGATCGGACCTCTACCAACCCTGGTGCTATTGGTTGGATTGGTGCTGGCTTACTTCTACCCCATCACGCGGGAAGTCCATGCTGAGATTCTGCTGAAGCTGCAAGAACGGAAGCGGCAGCAGCGGCAGGGCGAATGAGGGTATCACCTTCGACTTTCAACAAAAGGATGAGGGCGAATGAGTTGCACATCGCGTTACATTGCCAAGCTGCCTAACCAGACGGAGTTACTGTCTTAGATGGCCTTATGTCTTGCAGCCGACTGTCAAGATGTTTCACCTGAGCTAAGCTTGACCACTATACTTATCTACAGAGATACCTGCAAACAGTAGAACGTTTCCAGGTTAGGGCTATAGATTCTCTACGTGAGTACATTATTGGAAAGCCCACGACTCATCCGCACTAGCTTTGATCGCCAAACGAAGCGCATTCAGCGCGATGTTTTGCGTATGGGTGCGCTGGTGGAAAGCTCTTTTTGGATGGCGCGTCAGGCGTTGTTCGATCGCGATTTAGATGCCCCCGGTAAGATTGCGATTCAGGACAAACAAATCGACAAACTCTATCGCCAGATTGAGCAAGACTGTGTGGGTTTAATCGCGCTCCAGGCTCCCGTTGCGCAAGACTTGCGTCTCCTCAGCGCCATGATGCAGCTTGTGCGCGATCTTGAGCGCATTGGCGATTACGCGGAAGATCTGGGGGAAATTGCCATTCGCCTGTTTCACTATCCAACGCCAGTTTACATCGGGCGAGTGCAGATGATGTGCGATCGCTGCCGCGCCATGCTGGCAATGAGTCTGGCTGCCCTTTCTGACCTGGATGCCGAGTCAGGGCTAGAAATTAAAATCAAAGACGACGCGGTAGATCTCGACTACGAAACCCTCTACGAGCTACTGGCACACCAGCGTGATGTTCCTGGTATCGTGGAGCCGATCGTGCTCATGATTCTTGTCATCCGCCACATGGAGCGCATGGCAGACCACGCTACAAATATTGGCAAACGCGTTGCGTACATTGTTACAGGGCAGCGGTAGGAAGGGAGAGGAGTGAGGAGTGAGGAGTGAGGGGAGAGGAGTAAGAAAGTTTTGAGTTTTGTTCAGGCTTTAGCTTTTAGCCTTTAGCCTTCTGTCTTTGTCCTACTTTCCTCGCCTCCTTCTGCCCCAGATACCAAACCAGTGCGGCAAAGAGCGCCGTCCCCGCCAGGTATTTGAGCAAGTCGGGCACCGCAGGATTGGGCGAAAAAAAGCCTTCGATGATGCCTGCGATCACCAGCATGGGAATGATGCCATACACCAGTTGGGTTGCCTGAGTGCCGTAAAGCTTGAACGCCTCCGATCGTCGATAAACGCCTGGAAATAGCAGTGCTCTGGCAAGTAGAAACCCTGCGCCACCCGCTAGAAAAATAGCAGGCAACTCCAGCGCACCATGAGGAAAGACAAAAGCCCAAAAGGGAAAGGCAAGGTTATTCTGACCCACTAACGCGCCCACGCTGCCAATGAGAACACCATTCAATAGCATCACAAAAGCTGTAAAGAGTCCGCCTGTCATGCCGCCCGCTACGGCTGCAAACGAGACTTTGATGTTGTTGATCATGATGTTGCTGGAGGCAAACGGTTCGATGCCGACGATCGATCCCATCCATAGCTCGCCGCGATCGCGCACCTGTTCAAGCATGGGTGCTGGCACCACCAGCGCTAAAAAGGTGGGGTCTCGCCATGCCAGCCACCACGACACCAACCCTGCTGCGACAAATAAGCCTGTTGCTAGTGCGATGTACCCTCGCGACTGCTGCACTACTGCCGGAAAACCCCAGCGATAAAACAACCAGATTGCCTGCCATTCTTGACGACGCGACCCCTGGTAGATTTGAGAATAGCCACGGGTTGTTAGTGCTTGTAGGTCTTGAACAACCAGAGTGCCTACCTCGTTGGTACGGGCACGTGCCAGGTCTGCGGCTGCCGATCGATACAAACTGGCAAGCTGCCGCACTTCATTTGCATCCAGCGCTTTTAAGCCTCGCGTTTCTACTTTCTTAAGCAATGTATCCAGGTCTTTCCAACTGGACTGTCGCCGTGCCAGCCAGCGCTGTATGTTCATAATCTGTGATATTCCCGGAAATCAAGCAGATGTGGTTTAGAATCGCGTCAACGTCTACTGCTCAAACTAGCCAAAGTGTAGCTTATGGCTTTGCCCTCTGATCTTTCTACCTCCCCTCAAGCGCTGAGTGTTGGTAACGTGGTGAGCGCTGGGTTTCGGCTGTATGGTGCTCATGCCAAGCAATATTTGACGATCGCGCTCTTTGGGACGCTGTGGATGCTCCTGCCGTTCGTTGCCGTCATCGCCGTTGTTTTGTTTTTCGCGGCAGTGCAGAACTACTATGCCACGCTGGGTTTAATTATTCCTGCCCTGGTTGTTTTGTTCTGCTACGCGATCGCCAAGTATCTCGCAAACTCGGCGCTCATTGCACGGCTGGCCTTTGGTGAACTCACCAGTCAGCCCGAAGCGTTGAGCGATGCCCGCCGTTACATCAAGGCGCGACAGTGGAGCTTTTTGGGCGCAGCCTTTCTGATGAGTTTGATTTATACAGGCATCGCGCTGCTGTTTTATATTGCGTTGGCGATCGTCATCGCAGGGCTATTTGCTGGACTGGGCGGCTTTCAGTTTCTCCTGAATCCAACGCCTGAAGTACTCGCCTCCAATGGTGGCACAGTGGCGCTGCTTGTGCTGTTGGGACTAGCGCTCCTGTTGGTGTTTGTAACCTTCTTGTTCTGGCTTGGTGCTCGCTTTGTGTCGGCTGAAGTGCCGCTGGCAGTCGAGCCAGGAGTGACGGCAACGCAGACGATCGGTCGCGTGTGGTCGCTCACTAAAGGCAGTGCATGGCGGATTGCGCTCATTCTCTTTGTTACGAGCCTGGTAACGCTGCCGTTGCAACTATTGCTTCAGATTGTGGTTGGTAGCGTCGATGCGATCATTCGAGCGGCTGGCTTTTCGGTGGGATCGCCTACCTACACGGCGCTTTCCTTGTTAATTACGTATGTGTTAAGTTTTGCACTTTCGATTTTCATCGTCCCGCTATGGCAGGTGATTAAGGCAGTCATCTATTACGATCTACGCAGCCGACGCGAGGGGCTTGGGCTTCAGTTGCGCGATCGCGGTTCTCAACTGTGACGTGCCATGCGGTTCTTTAATCACGTTTCGCTGTCAACGCCTGAAAGTGTCGAGCTAGAGTTCACGCTGGCAGGCATTGGCAATCGCACGCTGGCGCTGGTGCTTGATTACTCGCTTCTAGGGGCGCTGCTGGTCGTCTTCTGGATTCTTTGGGGCATGTTCAGCCTGGGGTTACTGAGCTATCTCAACTCAGGCACGTTTAACTATGCCTCTGCTCCCATTTGGCTCCTGGCGATCGCGCTTTTGATTAACTTTTTCATCTTTGCAGGCTACTTCACGTTCTTTGAGGTGTTCTGGCAAGGACAGACCCCCGGCAAACGCTTTACCAAAATCCGCGTGATTCGCGATGATGGCAGACCGATTGGGTTGTCTCAAGCTGCCCTACGCTCTCTACTGCGACCGATCGATGATTTTTGCTTTATTGGTGTCTTCTTCATTCTGTTCGGCAAGCAAGAGAAACGATTGGGCGATTGGGCTGCCGGAACGCTGGTTATTCAAGAACAACGAGGCGATCGCAAAGCGACGTTGATGATTTCTGAGTCAGCCAAACAACTGGCGATCGAGCTACCCAAACTGGCAGCTTTAAACCAACTGCTGCCTGATGACTTTGCCGTTGTACGTACCTACCTGCAACGTCGATCGACAATGGATGCCAGAGCCAGAAACGATCTCAGCCTGAACCTGGCACGGCAACTCCGCACCCTCATTGGACTCGAAACCATCCCGCCCAACACCACCGCCGATCAGTTCCTTGAAGCTGTCTATGAGGCATACCAGCAGGAAGAGGGATGTCTGAGGGATAAGGGATGAGAGTTTTGAGCTGAGAGTTTTGAGCTGAGAGTTTTGAGCTGAGAGTTTTGAGTTGCTCTGCCTTCTGTCTCCTGCCTTCTGCTTCCCCCACTCCCCACTCCCTACTCCCCACTCCCCAACAATACGCTAGTGTAGAAGTTGGACTCTTGCCCCGATGCCTGTTGACATATTGTGTTGCCTTTTAGACATTCAAAGACTTCGTTTCTTTTAGCAGCGTGTCTCCTGTTGCCGTTAGCAAGCTGCGCCAACAGTTCTCTGGGCGAATCGTTGCAGAAATCATTTGCGGCTGACCCCAAGTTAGAAGCGAATGCCTCGCCTGAGCCATCGGTAACGCCTGCGATCGCGACTACTCCACAGCCGCAGCCTTCAGTGTTGGCGAGTGAGCCGCCTGAACCTACCTTGAGTCCATCTGTTACGACATTGCCTTCTGTCCCTCAACCTGAAATTGCAAGCATTCCTGATTTTTCAGACAGCACGGTGATTGGAGCGTCAGGGACTTCTGATGGTAGTGCGAGTCCGGTGACGACTGCTTCAGGCAATGCGAGTAACGGGCAGCCTCAGACGGTAGCGGTGCCGATCGCCTTTACTGACCTCAGCAAAGCGCCGAAAGAGCTACAGCAATACGTGACAGATTTGGCAAAGTTGGGTGTTCTGACTCCTACCACTGATGGCAACAAAGCGACTCAGAGCAAAGACAGCACTCTGTTTGCACCCAACAAGGTGATCGCACGTCGGGAGTACGTGCGCTGGTTAGTGACTGCAAACAATCGGTTGTATGCCAGCCAACCCGCCAAGCAGATCCGATTAAGCACAGATGCCGCTCAGCCTGCGTATCAGGACGTGCCCCGCAGCGATCCAGATTTTCCGGCAATTCAGGGGTTAGCGGAAGCAGGTCTGATTCCCAGTTCGCTATCGGGCGACAGCACCACTGTCACATTTCGTCCAGATGCACCTCTGACGCGCGAAAACCTGGTGCTGTGGAAAGTGCCTGCGGATACGCGCCAAGCGCTACCAACTGCCAGTCTGGATGCCGTTAAACAGACCTGGGGCTTTCAAGACGCGCCTCGCATTGACTCCAAAGCACTCCGAGCAGTGTTAGCCGATTTTCAAAACGGCGATTCGTCCAATATCCGGCGCGCGTTCGGCTACACAACGCTGTTTCAACCGAAAAAGTCTGTTACTCGCGCGGAAGCTGCCGCTGCACTCTGGTACTTCGGCTTCCAGGGCGACGGGCAATCGGCTCAGGAGGCGCTGAAGACGCTGAATGCTTCGCCGAGTGCGTCACCTTAGTGCGATCGCTCACAGATGCCAAAGGTTGATGAGAAGGGGTGATCGCTCCTCGCATCGGATAATGGAGGTTTCTTCAGAAATGCTCATTGCTGTAATGTGAGCATTCAGGCGATGAAGCACTAACATCGCTTAATAGGGAAGACTAAGCGGGTACGTCTAACACCCGACCATGAAGCAATTCAACGCCTTGCCGCCTATTGCCCAAATTGGTGGCGTGATTGGGTTTCTCATTGCTGTCTGGATTGGCGCTGTCATGCGCTCTAACCCTTCGGCTCCCGCCTCCGATATTGTGCCCAACGTTCCCACATGCGCTGAACGTGGTACGTGCAACTGCTCTGATTTCTCATCTCAAGAACTTGCCCAAATTGCACTCGAAGCCTACCCAGACGATCGTTCTGGACTCGACTGAGATCACGATGGTACAGCTTGCGAGTCGCTACCGTCTAACCCTTACGACAACGACCCCTGACGCAGTAAACTAAAAGCCTGACCAGGAAACTACTATGACGAACATTACAAGAGACGAATTTGAGACAGTCAAAGAGTTGCTGGGAAGTGCCGCACGGTATGCTGAGTCAGCACACCGGGGACTCGATCGACTGGAGATGATGCAGCAGCGAAGCCAGCTTCAAATCGACCAGTTAACGGTAAAAATGGATCAACTCGCTGACGCTGAAAAACGCACGGATCAACGGCTAGAGTCCTTCATACTTGAATCTCAGGAACTAACCAAAGCCCAAAACCGCACGGATCAGCGGCTAGAGTCCTTCATCTTTGAATCGCAGCGACTGATCGCTAAGCACTCTGAAAGCATTGAGCAGCTTAAAGGCATGACCGAGCGACTGGATGGAGTCTTGGCATACCTCATACGGAAAGAAGGTAGAGACGAGTAATAAGTCCAGTTTCCATCGCTAGATGCTTTAACGTCACTGCTGCAAGGTTGCGATCAACTTGGCGATGACTTCGTTTGTTTTCTCTGGGCTAAGTTTTCCTGCTTTGTAGGCAATCAAACGACAACATCACCCTTTACAAATGCTGCCATGCTTCATCCTCTTCAGGCGTTAACCACTCTTCCGCAAGGCTGGATTTAATCTCTTGCTGCTCTTGCTGAAGCTCTTTAGAACGAACGAACAGCAAGAAATCCAGTACTTCTTTTAAGGTGGAGCTGGGCGCTTTTTCGATCTCTTTTAGTAGTTGCTCTTTAATATTCATACTGTCCTATTGTGGTGGCGCGATCGCAGTCGATGTGAACAGGACAGAGGAAGCGCGATCGCCTAGACATCAAGCTGTCTTAACCTTCTCCAGCACCCACTCACGAATTAGGTCGGCGGAATCGATACCTTTTAATTTCGCCACTGCTTTAACGGCATCAATCTCTTGCGGCTGCAACCGAATCTGCACGATCGTTTCGCGCTCAAAGACGGGTTCTGTCACTTCCTCTAGCTGATCTTCAAACGCCGTCAGATCGTGAGTGTCCCAAAACCGTGCGAGTTCCTGAATAGAATCAATGCGAGGCAATTGTTGATTGGTCATCGCTTTCTCCACTGCTTGTAGCGTTGCTTTTCACTATCGGTCATCGGTCGAGAGGTCACTGGATAGCCATTGCCATCTGGAAACTGAATAACAACTGAGAAGAGATAGCGCCCAGCATACGTTTGACCCAACACGTAGTAAACCGGATTTTCGCTCTCAGACTTTGCTCGTAGAACGAGAGCAACCCCAAAACAGGCTTCTTCAAACTCTTTGGGAGTGACGCTGTGCTGTGCAATGTGGTCAACTCGATCCTGGTTCCAGATGAACGCATCAATCCTCATGCGCTAATTATATCGAATGGTTGATAGCGATACTTTGAGGCGTGTATGCCAGCGCCTAGGGATGCCGATGTGATGGGAAGCCGCATCTTTTGGCGTTTGAGGCTATGAATATGGGGGAGTGAGTGGGCGGTGCCCACCCTATCTGTATACTACGAAATCAAAAATTGATCTGAAGCGAGAGGACGATATTGCTCAGCATCAGAAAGCGAGGCAAGGGAAAGCTCCAGATTCACCAAGTAAAAGATCAGACAACAGAAAAAATGTTGCAGTAATGTAGTATCTCAAAATTGTTTGGGCATCATGAGTCAGACACAATCGCTGAAGTGCTTTAGTAAGAGGCTGATCGTGGCTTAGAGGTGTTTTCAAAAACAGGTTTATGTTCCCTAGCCGCAGCAATCAGGTTGCTTATCCTGGATTAACTATAGAGCCGCATTGAACGCTGACTGAACACGATTTAGTCAGATATTACTAAAACAACTAAGAAGTTGTTGAATCATTTGCTTGAAAAGAATTGAGGTTGTCCACAGCTTGATGCCTGTCAATAATTAAAGATTATCAACAGGCATCAATCACGTAGAAATAGCACACACTTTAACTAGAAATCAGTTGCCATCAACTTTAGGAGCAATCGAACCATGACTTTTGAAAATAGCTCTAGCCTTTTTATTACAACTGAGGTTATAAATAAAGCTGAACCAGGAAAACCAGGTGAGATAACTGTTTTTGAAGCAGTTAAGGAAGCATTCAAGGATCGGGATTGCTTAGGCTTTTTCCCATTCAAATTGTGGAACGAAGACGTTGGAAACGGTAAACTTAATAAAATAAAACTGCCAGACGAGAGGCACTATTGCGATGCAGATATTTTCTTGATTGATCGTGAACTAGGCATCATTATTATTGAGGTTAAAAGTTTCTTGCTGGAAAATTTTGATCTGAAGAGGTCTGGTGGTATGGAGTCATATGAGTTTAAAGGTGTACGTGAAGGTAAACTCAAAGGTGAATTTAAAGGCGAAAAATTTTATAGATGGAAATTAAACCCACCCATCTATAAGCCCAAACACGAAGCAATCCCTCATGAGCAAGCCTTGAAACAGCTAAGTAAATGGCTGCAATGCTTGAAGAGAGTAGAGCCAATCAATATTTCCGAAAAGGTTACAGCCAGTATTTTAGTAGCTACACCAAATATTAGCCGTTCGGAGTGGGAGCGCAAATGGGATGCTCCTTCAATGATTTTCAAGGACGAACTTTCTCCTCAGAAATTACTCAAACAAGTGCGCGATGAAAGGCTGATTGTTCAGAAGGGTGCTCTTCATGAAGGCGTTGGTTTAGAAAAACCAGAGTGGGATCTATTATGTAACGCCTTTGCATCTGCCAAGCCTGTAGAGGCACCAAACTTGCCCACGATCGAGCTTAATAAATGTAACAACCGTAAAGAGGTTGCGGCTAAGTTAAGTAACTGGATTGCGGCGATTGATATACAAGGTCTTAATTTTGCTTATCAAATTCCACCAGGACCACAGCGCTTGAGGGGGGTTGCTGGCTCTGCTAAGACTCTTTTATTGTGTAAAAAAGCAGCATGGATGCATTACCTGCATCGAGATTGGAAGATTGCACTTGTTTTTAACTCACGCTCTTTACATGAACAAGTCGAGACTTTAGTGAGTTACTGGGTAAAGTTTTTTAGCGGAAGCGAATACGATAAAGCTGGAAACTTAAGTATTCTACATGCTTGGGGAGGCGAAAAGCGCGCAGGCTTTTACTCAACCATCTGCAAGATTAACGATGCTAAGTTTTATCCTTACGATAAAAAAGATGGGAAAGATGGGAAAGATGGAATTTTCATTGGTGCAAATAAATTGCTTTTTGAAAAGTGCAACCAGCTTGAGCAATTTTTCGATGCTGTCTTAATTGATGAGGGACAAGATCTAACCACCGCAGATGACGCTTTGATGTTTGAAGGAAAGCAACCTTTTTACTGGATGGCATGGCAATCCTTAAAGGAAAGTATCCCAAATGATCCTAGTAGTCGCCGATTAATTTGGGCGTATGATGAAGCCCAGAATTTTGGTAATTTGAAGATCCCCACAGCAAAAGAGCTTTTTGGAAGCGAATTCTCGAATGTAGTCAAAGGTTCGTATAAAGGCGATATCCAAAAGAGCATCATCCGCGAAAAGTGTTACAGAACTCCGGCAATGGTTCTACTGGCAGCCAGTGCTTTAGGCATGGGGTTTTTCCGTCCTAAAGGAATGCTTACAGGGATGACAACCAGAAAGGGCTGGAAAGATATCGGATACGAAGTAGAGGGCAGTTTTAGCTCTATTGATAAACGTATTACACTGCGTAGATCTCCCGAAAATTCACCTAATCCACTGAGAGAGTTCTCAGCAGCGCCTCCATTGACGTTTACACAGGATCTTCCATTTGAATTTGAAGAGTACCCTAGCCGAGAAGCAGAACTAGAAGCATTAGCAAAGAATATTCACGATAATCACGATAAGGATAAATTAGATTACGATCGTCACATCTTAGTTATCGTGCTTGGTAATTCAGAGACGGGAGTCAGCCAACTACAGGATGTCGTGCACGAAAAGCTTGAAAAGCAAGGAATTCCTTGTCATCGTCCTGGTAAAGAAGATTTCTGGAAAGAGGGACACGTCACCATTAGCCACACGTTTTATGCGAAAGGTAATGAAGCTTACATGGTCTATGTTGTTGGACTGAATGTAGTTGCGGAAGATGAAAGTAATATCGCTCTACGCAATCAACTATACTGTGCGATGACCCGTACTCATGCGTGGCTTAAACTAAGTGGCTTTGAAGGTCATGACTCGCTCAACAAAGAAGCCCAGCAAGTTTATGAAGAGCTAAGAAAGAACACTGATGAAATTAGCTTTACCTACAGTACTCCGCGTCATGATAGGGGGGAAGTAGAAACTGAAAAGCCAATTTTGAAAAAGCAACGCTATAGCGGTGATGCTTAATCTTCATATCTTGTTAGAGCAGACTGAGCCAGAGTGATCGACGCGATCGATCGCCTCTTCCATCGGTTGTCGCTCTGGATTCTCCAACCGCGTGACGACATCAAACCCGCCCATTTCTGGATCGTCAGGTGCTGTTTGTATGGCGTTGATATCTCTGAGGGCAGCGGGGAGGGGCGCAAGGGCAGCATCGGCAAATTCGCTTACCCCAATTAGCAATGCCACTTTAACCATGCTGCGCTCTCACTGCCGCCAATGACTTTAACGTCCGATGCTTTCAGAATAACCGGAAAGTTTGTGACTGGCTGTGACTGACGTGGGGCTAAAAAAGTGAGCGATCGCCCTGCCTGCGCGATCGTTCCTCGCTCAAACAGGAACGTTTCCACTCAAAACAGGAATGATGCTGTTTCAAACAGGAATGTTCTCATTTCAAACAGGAACGATCGCACTTGAAACAAGAATGATGCTGTTTCAAACAGGAATGTTCTCACTTTCAACAGGAACGATCGCACTTGAAACAAGAATGATGCTGTTTCAAACAGGAATGTTCTCACTTTCAACAGGAACGATCGCACTTGAAACGAGAGCGATCGCACTTGAAACGGGAATGTTCTCACTTCAAATGGGAGCGAACGTGCTGTAAATAGAAATGATGCCGCTTCAAACAGGAATCTTCTCACCCAAA
>Ga0209591_10004417_pt1 | contig 15946 bp, 12 predicted proteins | sample MAT01_FD_187207 | JGI IMG/M metagenome (GOLD analysis project Ga0209591, IMG submission 187207) | Freshwater microbial communities from Lake Fryxell liftoff mats and glacier meltwater in Antarctica - MAT-01 (SPAdes) (version 2) | ecosystem: Environmental > Aquatic > Freshwater > Ice > Liftoff... | reverse complement strand
CAGAGGTTCCAAGCAAGTGAGGAGCGATCGCAAGTTGGGTGTACTTGCACCAGTATCTACATATAATCGATCTGCTAAATTGCCGATGCGTTTCCAAGTCATGTAAAGTTTAGCGATCGTTTGTTCGATCTGCGATGCTTGATTCACCAAATCAGCAGCAATGCTCAAACAGCCGACTCTTTGCGCTTCTTCTAAGGCTGTTTCAATATCAACATTTTCCTGCGTCAACGCCTGAACTTGAGCCGCGCCTTTGAGGTATTTTGCCAAGTTACGCGCTTCTGTTGTTACCTGTTTGAGGGTATCCACGTCCGGGTTAGCAGCAATTTCCTTCTGGATAAACTTTTGGTGCGATTCTGGCAGTTTTTCCATTTCCTTCACCAATGGGGCGATGTAGCGTGGGGGAAGGGTGTTATCTGCCGCTTTTTCTTTAACTGCTTGGGGTAGTAAATCTGAAGACATGGCTGTCCATTCGTCGCTGAGTTGACGCACTTCGCGCCTGGTGATGCGATCGCCTTTTTGGGCAGCTTCACTCACCATCTGTTGCACCTCTGGGGATGCTTTGGAGGTTTCGATAAAAGCCCGTTTGCTGAAGTTATTCACAGATCCGGGGTCAAGTTTACCATCTTCGATGAGAGTATCGGCACTATTGGCCAGTTGAATCCAGGAATAAGCTTGACTTTTGCTAATTTCCCGCTCCTTTAGCCACGCCAGGAAACCTGTACCGCGTCCGTCACCACCCATTTTTTCTCGGTCACGGATAGCGCGTAAAATTCGTCCCCGCCAGATTTCAGTTTGCAAATCAAAGCGATCGCATACCTGCCAAGCTATTTCGAGCTGCTGTTGAAAATCTGACTCTAGAATCAGTTCATCTTCGGGATCGGGCAGCTCAAAGGTAATATCTGCTGGCTGTTGTAAAGCAGCAGCAAGGTCGTTGATAGAGTCGGTATCTTGCACGATTGATGACTAACTAGGTGGATGCGATCGGCTTATTATGCCACAATCTTTAAGTTCTGACTTAAGAGGTGGTGCGGTATCTTGAATTACAGCAAAATAGGATAAAGGGGTAAACTACCTCGGTATGGTCTTTAATTTATCGAAGACAATAGAAATAAAACGATGAACCAGGTAGACTACCTCCGAATTAGCTTAATCGATCGCTGCAATTTTCGTTGTCAATACTGTATGCCAGAGGGAGTAGAACTGGACTATATTCTCAGACAACAGATGTTGACTGATGAGGAACTGCTCACCTTAATTCAAGAGGTATTTATTCCAGTCGGCTTTAATCGGTTTCGTTTGACTGGGGGCGAACCCTTATTGCGTCCCCGTGTGGTGGATTTGGTTGGTGCGATCGCAACTCTTCCCCAAACTCAAGACCTCTCGATGACCACTAACGGATTTTTACTGGCTCCGATGGCGCAAAACCTCTACAATGCTGGTTTGCGACGAATTAATATTAGTCTGGACTCTCTTGATCCCGACATTTTTGAGCAAATTATCGGTAATCGCGGTCGTTCTCGTTGGCAACAAGTTTGGGATGGGATTCAAACTGCCCATCGCGTCGGATTTGACCCCCTGAAGCTGAATGTAGTGGTGATTCCTGGGGTCAACGACCATGAAATTCTCGATTTAGCTGCCTTGACAATTGACAAACAGTGGCACGTTCGATTTATTGAATTTATGCCTATTGGTAATGTGCATTTGTTTGGCGATCGCGGTTGGATATCTTCAGCTGAATTACGCCAACAAATCCGCGATCGTTGGGGCTTGACAGAATCCCAAGTACGTGGTGCTGGGCCTGCTGATGTCTTTCAAATTCCTGGTGCGAAGGGGACACTAGGATTTATTAGTCAGATGTCAGAATGTTTTTGCGATCGCTGTAATCGGATGCGCCTGAGTGCTGATGGCTGGCTGCGTCCCTGTTTATTGAATGAAACTGGTCAAATAGATTTAAAAACTGCTCTGCGTTCTGGTATCAGTACCACTCAATTACAAGAGCAGGTAAGACATTTACTCGGAATCAAGCCAGAAATTAACTTTAAAGAACGCGATTCTGGCATTTTAGGTACATACACTCGCACCATGTCGCAAATTGGTGGTTAGTCATTTGTCATTCGTCATTTGTCCTTTGCAAATGACTAAGGACAAATGACCCTTCGGGTTCGCTAGTTGCTCATGGGGGAAACCCCCAAGACCGCACTAGCTCACTAAGGACAAATGATTATTAAGCTTGTCGTGAGTAGTATTCCACTACAAGCAGTTCATTAACTTGTAGTGCCACCCATTCCCGCTCAATAATGCTGTTGACTTTACCAACCAACTTAGTTTTGTCAAACTCCAAATGAGTGGGCAGGTTAGCCAAACCGGGATATTGCAAGTTAGCTTCCACCAACTTCCGTGATTGTACTCTATCCCTAACAGCTATTACCTCACCGGGACGGCATTGGTAACTGGCAATATTAACCAGACGACCGTTAACAGTGATATGACTGTGATTTACTAATTGACGAGCGGCTGGAATTGTTGGGGCGATACCCAAACGGAAAACGGTATTATCCAAGCGCATTTCTAGCAATTGCAGCAGCACTTGTCCCGTAGAACCGGTAACACGTCTGGCTTTTCGCACATAACGTAGCAATTGCTTTTCAGTCAAACCGTAGTTGAAGCGGAGCTTTTGCTTTTCCTCTAGACGGATAGCATACTCAGAGCGCTTCTTGCGGTTCTGACCATGCATACCTGGCGGGTAAGCGCGTCTGGCGCTTTTACGAGTCAATCCTGGTAAGTCGCCCAAGCGGCGGACAATTCTGAGGCGTGGCCCTCTATATCGGGACATGAGTTTCCTTAATCTAATCCTGTTTAAACTTTACTTAGCATTCATTTTGACATTCCCCTGATCAGAAATCAGGGGATTCTTGGTTTTCCGAAGCTGGTTCCCTTGGTATGACGTATCCTACCAAGGTAGAAGCATCTTCTTTGCCGCCAGTTGCTTTAAGTTCGGTAGAGCCGACGCACTGACTTCCAAGCCTGAATTCCGACGTGTCCCGCCGTACTCTTGCCAATAAGTTTTTTGTGTTTATTTAGTTTTGTAGGCTACTTAATCATTAGATTAGTTTACGCAGTATTCTTAACTGTTAAATACTTTTTACGTTGCCTACTTATCTTTCAAACAGTTATATTAACACAATTTTCGACATAATTAATTATATCTATACCTTGCCGCCGCTGAAATTCTTTAATTGCAGAGGATTTTTAAAATATTTGAGTTAGCATAACTTTGGGTGTTTGGAGAATGGCAATGTCACAGAGCAAAAAAGTGGTTAGCAGAAGTCAGAACAAACAAAGCAGTTCGATCTCTAGGATTTTCACAGTATCAGTTTTGGCGATCGCGGGATTTTTGACAACGATTTTACCTGACATGGCGATCGCTATATCATCTAACAATGATTACGGTGCGTGTGCGGCTCGCCTCTTGAGGGTGAGTCTAACAGCAGAAGCGGCAGCACAAGCTTGTGCAAAGGCACTGCGTCCAAGAGACTTGGCTGACTGCGTGGTTAAAATCAACAAGCAAAGCTCAATTCCTGGCGCAAATGCGCTGACTTCCTGTGGACGGGCCCGCCGTCCAGAGGATTTAGCTACCTGTGTAGTTGATGTCAGATCCTATGTGAAGTTAGATGTCAATCAGATTGCTTTAGATACTGAGGAAAAAGTTAACCAAGCAGCTTTGAATTACTGTGGTAGCAGTCTGTTACCTGAACGGTTTGGGCTGTGTGTAAAAGGTTTGGGTAGAGCAACTCAGTTGGTTTCAAAACCGCTACTAGATACTTGTATTGATGGCAGTGACAGCAGCGTTATCGGTGCTTCATCTTCGTCTACACCATCGATTATAGTACCTGCGGGATCAAGTCCAAGTTTCGAGACTACCCCAGTTCCAACTCAACCGCTTGTTCCAGCACAGCCAGGGACTAATTAAATTACAGTGTTTTGTAATTGACTGAAAATATAGTTTGAAATACAGTTTGACTTTAGCGTTGGCTAATTTGCCCAACCTACTCAAGAGACATCTCCGATAATAAATGTAGAGACGCGAAATTTCGCGTCTCTACAAGGGTTATGCATAACGCATATTTAATTTCTGGAGATGTCTAAGGACTACCAAAAAATAAATCATCCAATTTATATAAGTTGTCGGGTGCGTTACTTTTTTAATCTACCGAGGGAACAAGCAATGAGCCTGACGTTTTATTATGCTCCCATGTCCACCGCCAGCATCACCGAAGCCGTTCTCGCAGAACTCGGCACCCCTTGCGATCGCGTGAAGCTTGACATCAGTGCGGGCGACACCAGAAAGCCGGACTTCCTCAAGATCAACCCGAACGGAAGGGTTCCCGCCATCGTCCATGAAGGGACACCAATTTGGGAATCTTCCGCCATCACGATGTACCTTGGTGAGGTCTTCGGCGTGGATGCCAAGCTTTACCCTGCGCCGGGACTGAAGCGCGGCGAAGCGATGAAGTGGATCGCCTGGGGTAACGTCACCCTCGCCGAAGCAGCCAGTCGATTGTCCGCGTCGCTACCGACCAACAGTGAAGGAGCAGTCCAGTCCAACTCGCAGGACTGGGTACCTACCGAGCAGCGTAGCGCGATCGCAGCAGAGAAGGCAAAGGCGGATATCGCCCTCTGTCTCAGAATTCTCGACGGTGGACTGGAAGGGAAATCTTTCTTGCTCGGCGACTACAGCCTTGCGGACACGCACCTGCAAGGCATCGTCGGCTGGATCGGGACGATGGAGGTCGATCTGACACAGTTTCCCAACGTCATCGGGTGGCTGAAGCGCTGTAGTGAGCGTCCGGCGATCGCTAAGTTGATGGCAGGTTGAGATGCCCTCGAACGTGAGATGACAACGTTATTTCTTGTGGGTGATGCATTGAGCTTGGCTGGCATCTTAGCTGGATCGATGGTTTACTGCGTCAACATGACGAAGGAAGGATCAGCACTGGTTAAAGCCAGACCCAAAACATCTGCTTGGTTAGACAGTCTCAGCCAACTCAGGAGTTTTCAGCAAACTCTAGCGGCACTGCTGGAAGGAAAGGCACAAAGTTAGTTACGAGTGTTAACAATTCAAACTTGTTCGCGTAGCGTCTCGTAGAAAAGAGAGTCTTAATGTGGGTTTAAATCATAATACAAAAGTTACAAGCAGTTTTCTGACTTTTGTATTATGAGTACAGTAGGGCATAAATAGACCAATTATCCAGAATTGTCCAAAAGCTTACTTTACAAGCTTTTGGGATTTTAAATTTAGCGAGCAGTACTAGTCTTCTTTTTGGCCAAAAGCTGCCTGGAAAATCATCGGAATACCACCGTCTTGGTGATATTTATCTGCCCAAGCCCGGATAACTTCATCCAATTCTTCTATGGCCTGCTCCATCTTTTCTGGAAGGATATCAAGTTCTTCTAGCACGCGAATGGCATTTCGTCGCCGTTCTGCCCAATTTTTCATCATGCGGAAATACCGAGCGGTATCTTCCACCATGATGTAAGTACGTTCTTGATCGTCTGCTGGGGCATAAGAAGGACGGGTAAGAGCGTAAAATGGCATTCCCCAAGGAGAATCAATGCGTGTTACCGTGCCTGAGTGAAGTAGACGGCGCTTGATATGCTCACCCAAGGCTTCACTCAAAGGCATTTGGTGTTCGAGTGGCAATTCTTCTTGCGATCGCCTGTGCAGAAACTCAATCAAATCCAGAAACTCAAATGAGCTAACTAACTGGGCGTCAGGTAGATTACTTGGGAGTTTTTGCTCAATTTGTCTTTTTTCTTCGCTTGTCAGATTGGTTCCGGGAACACGCGATCGCCCCGGTTGCCAAGGATATTTTTCTAGCCAGACATAGGGCAATTGAATCAAATAGCGCGGTTCCTGAGAACCCAGCATTTTTAACAGTTTGCCTTCTGTCAGCGCCTGTCTGACTTCTTCTACTATAATTTTTACTCGTTTCGGCTCCAGGTGGTGCAAATGCCCTGTCATTCGCAGGTTTTGTCCCTGCTCTAGATAAGTCATGTAAATTGCACACTTTGCTGCCGTTGCGGCTGCATCTAAAAACGCCCCATGCCTGTGCCCACTCGTCCGCATGGCACTAAAAGCCAGATAAAGCATGATCTGATCCATCGCACTGGGGTCAAGACGTTTGATCAGATCTATGTCGTTACTCATATTACAGACAATTAAATAGCACGTTTACACAATTTTAAGTTGAACGAAAATAGGTAGTATACACCTGGCTGAAGCGATCTCTTCACTTTATTAGTATGCGATCGCTATAACATTGGTGGTAGCACAAACTACCGTTTTCAAATATCTTCTGATATACACGCAGATTAAGTGTTGTTACCATAACTGTACCTGCATCTAACCAGAAAATTACAGATATCACAAAGTTTAGCTTGACGGCGGTTTTTGTCCCAAAAGTTAACTGTGTTGCAAGTAATCTACAAAGCTTTTCAGTTTTCTGGGATTTTTCTCATCTTTCAAGAGCAACAACGTCAAGCTGCTTACACCTAATTATGGCATTATGCCCACTCGGAGTAAAAACTATTTTGCGCGGTTTATCTGGGATATCTGTTACTTGAAAAAGATGGTTTTTTTTAGCTTTGGCAAATTATTTGTAGTCTACAGGTGACTAGAAATAACTGGGAGTCGTCTAAGAATAAATTACTTCCCAGGTGTAGTCACATTTAGAGGTGGAGCCACACGGCTCGTTGTGAACTATCATCCCGTTCCCAACCTCCAGTGATGTCTTGGCAGTATCAACCGTTGGTTTGAGGAAAGATAGTAGACATCAAGTAGAGTAAATAATTCCAATTTCAAAATACCTGTTCTCTTTTCAAATATTGCTTTTTATCATATCATTCTTTTTTGGATTTAGAATAATTTTATGTGTTTTACATTTTACAAATAATCCGTATTTTAATAAGTCATGTCTTGGTTGAATCATGGTTTGATGATGTTTTTAGATTTACTATTAAATCCAAGTCGGATTTATTTTTATGTTGATGATTTGACACAGAAAGCCGCAATTGATTTAGACTAAATCGCCTAGCTATAAGGCTTTTTTGACAATGCTAATAACTTTAAGATTAGTTACTAGCCATACATAAAACATATTGGGTTTCTACCTTTGACTTTATGCAAAATCGGGTTAAAAATCCTTGGAAGTTTTATTAATTAACTAATTCATTGGCTACTTTAAAGTACGTTTTTACTTCACCGTTTTATGTACTTCAGAGATTTAAATTACGTAAATAGTTTGTTGCTAGAAAAGCAGGAGAATCCGCAGCAGTCTACAATATCAGCTTTTTTCTTTGTGCGTGTGGGCGATCGCAGACCAAATTGATTAGTAGAGAGCGACAGAAATAAACATACCATCTCATGAAACACAATAGTCTCCCACGCTGAAAAACGGATTAATCTAAACATTTCTGCCACTTCTTGATCTCCTAGTTCCAAAATGTGCTGCAATTGTCTTAACTCCTTGCCAATCTTCCCTCTGAGCAAGTACTCACGCTCAATTTCTTGAGTCAGTACTACTCGTACTGCTCACATATACGTGTTTTCCCTACATGGATCAGGCTAAATTTATAAAAATATATTACAAGTCAAGTTATTCTGATTACTGCCCGCTCATCTATTAAATATTAAGTGTTATCTGCACCCATACAGCAGGATAAATACATCTAATTTTGTAGTTAAAACTACAGATTATTTTGCACAATTGTAGATTAGCAGAGATAATTTAAGTATTAAAGATATTAAGTAGTACACTAATTCATATTGATTTACCAACTTGCCCATAAATGATATCGGGGCAATCAAAATTTTGTACTGTAAAATCAATTCTTCACCCCTTTCAGTACCTCAAACTGGACTTACGCAAAACTACACCGATAGGGGCAATTCATGAATTGCCCCTACCGAAAAATAAGGGTTTTGGCTATTGTTTAAGTAGCTTCCATCACATTTAAGGCAATTGAACTCGTCATTTAATTCGTGGGATTAGAGGGTTTAACCTGATTTCGCATTGTTTCCAAGCTGAAAGCAGCCGCTCCAAAGGTTACTAACAACACTCCCAGAATTTGCACAATATCTAAATTTTCTTGAATGATTAACCCAGCGAAAATCACGGTTAAGACTGGAATGCTGCTACCAATAATCGCCGATCGCGAGGCACCTAATTTACTAATACCAATATTGTTGAGCAAATAGCCGGCAAGAGTCAGCACACCCAAAATAAATGCGCTTAAAACCAGTTCCAGCATTTTAGAGGGATCAACTACCAAGTTCCAACTGCTTGGTAAAGGTAGCATCAAGCAGATAAAACTCAACACCAGCATGGTAGTGAAGTTAATTAAAGTAAAAGTCACGGGATGGAGTTTACTAGCACAAACCCGCGTCAGAATTATGTAGGCAGCAAAAGCCACGCCAGAAAGAATGGCGGCGTTGCTTCCTAGTGAAGTATTACCGATACCTGTGCTAGGAGAACCCCCTAAAACCAACAATTCACCGCAGCAAACCGCAGCGATCGCACCGATGCGGAATAAGCTAGGGCGATCGCGGAACAGAAACCACGATAATATACCAGTAACCATCGGATAGATAAAGAACAGCGCGATCGCCATTCCCGTTGTAACTTGAGCGATCGCAATGTAGATTAGCACCTGAGACAAAAACAAAAAGCCCCCACTCACAATCGACAACAGCAAAATCTGCTTTGTTGCTGCATTAGTCGGTGTGGGATTTCCTCGAACTGAATCAGCCAAGTTTCCCAAATCTTGCCATAATCTGGGATGCAGTATGGGAGACAACAATACCATCAGTGGTACCACTACCATAAACCGTAGCGTCAAAATTAACAGAGTATTGCCCAAAGTCGGCGGCAGTAAGCGCTCTACCTCTAATACTCCAAAAATCTGGGAACCTTCATGAAAAATTATCTTGATCGCTACGTTGTAAAGCGACGACACCACTGCCGATAACACAATCAGCAATAAACCGATTTGGCTCGGCGATAAACCTGAAGAATTACGCGATCGTTGTAGCGGGGGTTTTTCTCCCGGCTGCGGCTCTAGTACAGGCTGCGGCTCTAATACAGTATGAGTTGGAGTTTTAGCTTTACTCTGTGACACGTTCCGGCGAAGAACAGAAATTGGTTCGGTAGTGTTTCTCCTGCGTGAAGGTGGTATTGCTCCCGGCTGTGGCTCTGATGCAGTCGGAGGCTCCGATGTCGTTTCTCTTGGCCACAAGTCCTTGCTGGGGAAAGACATGGGTTCGGTGGCATTGTCCTTTAGCGGCGGAACGACAGCAGCAGGAGGCTCTGATGTCGTTTCCCTTGGCGATAAGTCTTTGCTGGGGACAGAAATTGGGTTTGCAACGTTTTCTCTAACAATGGATGGCTGTGATGTCGTTTCCCTTGGCGATAAGTCTTTGCTGGGGGCAGAAATTGGGTTTGCAGCGTTTTCTCTAACAATCGGTGGTTCTAATGTCGTTTCCCCTTCTGAAAACTTATCAGGGATCGGGGAAATTGGCTCAGGGGAATTTTTTACTACTTCGCCAAACTGCGGCGGGGATGTCTCAAAAGAACTGTTTTTCTCTGGCTCTGTAAACTGCAAAACAGTAGGTGTCGCTGCTGTTGTTGGTTTGCGTGAGGTTTCTTCTATAGTTTTTTCTAGTTCTCCATGCAGACGATTGACAAACTCCGTCAAAATCGTTTCCCCTTGCTGCTGCTGGCTGTACATCCGTGACAACTGTTGGGAAAGATTACTTTGATAGTTTTTCAATTCTTGTTGCAGCGAGTTAAAGGTAACAGTAACGGTGTCATCCAGACTGTCAAACATATGTTCGACTTTTTCGTTAATTTCACCTACTACATTGCTATTCACATCAGCGGACTTCAGCGCCGCTTGTTCGTAAGACTTACCCTCTATAGGTTGGTTCGCTAAAGTTGCCAGAGAGGATTGCAGTTGTGAAGATATATGCTTTGCCAGAACTTCTGCCAGTTGACGAATTAATACTTGCTGCTCAGTGATTTGCCGCACTTGTTGTAAATGCTCTTTTTCTTCTAGCAAGCTTTGAATATCATCAGATAATCGGTTTTTTTCTGACTGAAGCCGCTTGACATCTTCCTGCAACGCTCTGAGGACATTCTGCTGGAGATTTTCTAAATCCTCAACTACAGCCCAGAGAGCATTTTCTGCTGCTCTGGATAGCTCGCCTCTGACTCGCGGGTTTTCTGGTTGCTTCTCGAATCGCCCCATTAGCTTCTAACCTCTAACACCTTGACGATAAAGCTGCTTCCTGTGCACTTTATTAGCGCTCATACTAATTTCCTGTATTTTGTCAGATAAATTAAAAATTTTAACAGCACTTGGGCATTTCAACGTAATTCTGTCATACTGAACACAGGTTGGCAAAGCATCAAATTTGCTCTAGTGCTTACTACACCGTGTTCTCTTCAGCATTGACAAGTATTTGCTCAGTTTAATTGCCATCAACTATTTGCCAATGAGATTTTACTTTTAAAGAAATCTCACTCCAAATAAATATTTATTGTTTTGCTGCCAATAGTAATTGTCAAACACTTGCAGATGCGTGCGCGTAGACGGAAACCGACTCGTTGCTAGACATTGCCACAAAATTGTTTGACTTGCGAAACTAGCTGTAAATTTGTGTGGAATGTAACTTGTGTGACATTTTACATCTCTAAATGGAGATTAAAGCATCTTTCTGTGGAAATTTAAAGTTACGCTATCCCCCTGCACATCATTCTAATGAATGAGCTGCAATTGTGCAAAAATACGCTTTTTTAGCGTTGTTGCAGTTTAGTAGAACTTACGCACTGTACAAATTCATCGTGATGTGCGTTAACGAAAATAGTTTGTTTCAGGCTTTTTTTAATTATCTTTTGATCGTAAATAGGCCATGCTGTAGGGGTTTAGCATGCTAAACCCCTACGAAAGATGTGGTTTTTATTGTTCATATTTGGTATTTCCTGTCAATGCGTAAGTCCTAGATTCGACCAAAACCATTCTTTTGGGACTACCTACGAAATTACAAGGGTTTCAAGGCTTAATTCACATTAAACGTAATTTAGAAAAATATTAATAATTCTTAGAAGAATAAAATCCGGGCGATGCTAAAGATGGCAGCGCTAAGGATAGCACTTATGGGGATTGTAATTAGCCATGCGGTGGCAATACCTTTTAATGTTTGGAACTTAATCGACTTGACATTCTGCACAAGTCCAATACCAACGACACCGCCGACGAGAGCGTGGGAGGTGGAGACTGGTAAACCTAGACGGGAAGCGATGAGGATGGTGGTAGCTGTGGCGAGTTCGGCACAAAATCCACTACTAGGTTGCAAGGCAATGATGTTTTCGCCAATGGTGGCGATGACTTTTTTACCCCAGACGGCTAAACCACCAACTATACCAGCACCGCCAAGGATTAAAATCCAAGTGGGGATAGTGATTCCATCTGTAGGTACGCTACCAGTGCGATTGATGTAAACGATCGCAGCTAAAGGAGCGATCGCATTTCCCATATCATTAGAACCATGAGCAAAAGCTACAAAGCAAGCACTCAGCACTTGAAATCTGGCGAATAATCTTTCTATGGGATTGGGGAGTGGGGAGTGGGGAGTGGGGATTAGTTCTCCCTCATCTCCCAATTGTCGCCAACTAATGATGGTGAGTCCAACTGCTGCTATTGCACCCGTTAATAGTGGGATGTCGTAAGCAGGGATTTTGAAACCAACTTGCTCAATCACAAAATTGGTTAGCGGTTCTGTGAGCGATGGTAATACAATCACGCCGAATATTCCCAGTAATAAAGTACTCAACCAAGGAATCCACTCTTGTAACTGGACTAATTGATTGGGTTGATCCAAAATCCAGTGCTTGATTTGACTGTAGAATAAGGCAGCGATCGCACCACTAATTAACGGCGTTAAAATCCAGCCTACAGTGATTAATCTAATTGATGACCAATCAATTGCATCTATTCCCAAAGCTACCCAACTAAAGCCAGCGATCGCACCAACAACCGCATGAGTTGATGACACTGGTAAACCGCGTGATGTGGCAATTTGTAACCACACACCACAGGAAATTAGCACCGTTATCATCCCAGTAACGAATATTTGCGGTGTCGCAGCGAATAAGGTAGGATTAGCAATTTTTGTTGCTAGGGTTTCCGTTACTTCATGCCCAAACAATACAGCACCCGTAAACTCTAATACCCCAGCAATAACTAGCGCTTGTTTGAGAGTAACAGCTTTGGAACCTACAGAGGTTCCCATTGCATTAGCAACATCGTTTGCTCCAAGATTCCAGGCGACGTAGAAAACTAATAGGGCGACGAAAAATAAAGTATAAGGCATATATGGGCAGGTAGAGGAGATGGAAAAGATGAGGATGAAGCTCTGAGCTTCGTCGTTGAACCTCTGAGCTTTAAGCTTCTAGTTTTAACACCGTCTCATCTTCCTGATTCTGGATAAATCAAGATTTTATAAGTATCCGGTGTAGGTGCGATCGCAACTTCCACAGCTGTTGATAAATCTTTTAATGGATAGCGATCGCTAATCAACGCTTGCACGTCAATTCGCTGATTAAATACAATATCAGCCGATAGACTTTGAAGCCGATAAGATGAGCTATAACTGCCTATCAAGTCAATTTCCCGACGATAGAGGATATTAGGGTTGATGGGAATTTCCACCTCATCAGGGAATTCAGCGAAAAACAAGATTTTGCCACCTTTGCGAGTATTATCAAGTGCTTGAAAGAAAGCTTTCTCGCTAGGAACAGCTAGCAAGGTAACATCAACACCCAATCCACCAGTCAGAGCATGGATTTTGGCGGTTAAATCGGCATCACGAGCATCAAAAGCCGCATCTGCACCGACATTCAAGGCTTTTTCAATTCTAGAAGGTAGTAAATCGGTAGCGATCGCATTTGCTCCAAAATACTTCACCAACATGATAAACATTAACCCAATAGGCCCAGCACCAGTAACTAACACGGTTTGTCCTGGAGCAATTTGGGCTTTTTTCACCGCCTTCAAACAGCAGTTAGTTGGTTCGACAAAACTCGCTTCTTCAAAACTGATATGATCCGGGATGGGAATTAGCCCACCGTTTTGGACAATATGTCCAGGTACTTTGACATAATCGGCAAAGCCGCCACCACTGGCGTTAAAACCTGCGGTTGTCGAGATGTTTTTGTAAACATCGCACATAGAGAAATTGTCATTTAGGCAGTAGGCGCAACGCATACAAGGGATATGGTGCATTACTGCTACCCGTTGTCCAACTTGCCAACCTTTGACATCATCGCCTAATGCTGCGATCGTGCCAGCAGTTTCATGTCCAAAAATGCGCGGCGGTTCATACAGTGGATAACGAATTTTTTTAATATCTGACTGACACAACCCCACAACCCGCACCTGTACCAGCACTTCATCTGGTTCTAGAGTTGGAACTGGGATATCTTCGTAAGATAGTTGATTAACGCCTCTAAATACCTGTGCTTTCACCTTGGTTTTTCCCCACTCAACGATACTATATGTAACATTTAGTGGTTCAGGTTAGGTTATGAAGTTTGGGATTTAATCTTGCTTGTAAATCTTGGTACTTCTCTACTGAGTAATTCTAGAAGCTCAAAAAAACTCATGGGTGGCTTTTTGAGACTTTGAGACTGTTGCTGTAATACCCCAATCACTTGTTGCGGATAGAGATTATATAATTCAGTTAAAAAGTCATCTGGAGATTTGGCTTTGACTTGCCAAAGTGCTAAATCTTGATCTTGAAAATGCTTCAGGTTTTAAGTGACAATTATATCAGCCTTAGCTACCACAGCAGCAGCCAGAACATGGCGATCGTTAGGGTGATTTGTCATTAATTGAACAATACTATCAGGAACTACGAGTAATGCTGTGGGAAAAGCTTCTTTAATTCTCCCTTCCAGTCTCATAGCTTGAGTAGTTGTGAGTCTACCTGTATTTACTAGATTACGAGTTGCGCCATCAAGTATTTCTTGTGACCAATGTGGTACATATAACCTAGCCTCAGACATACATAATAGGGTATCTCGTAAGTACATAGGGAACAGTACACAAGAATCCAGCACAGCAAGATACATAATAATCAGAACACCCTATTCATAAAATCCTAACTCTTGGCTTTCAGCTATTAATTCATCTAGCAATTGTCTGGGTTGTGATGTGCAACCAAATGGAAACTTGACACCGCCAACTAACAATTCGAGCAATTTCTGATAAAACAGATATTGAACTGAGTCTGCTGGGGCAAAATAGAAAACATGACGATTGAATCCAATTCCTCAAATCTACCAACCCCAGAACCTATCCCAGAAGACGACTTGCAGCCAGATGACTTTGAAAGTCGTGCTACTGAGAATAACCTAAGCTCAGAAGCGCTAGCGACACAACAAGCCCTAGCAGCGATCGCATCTTTGCAATCTCCGCAATATACAACTGCTCTAAAACTTGCTCGTTCTGACTTCAAACAACCCACTACCAAGCAATTCACAGTTAAGCCCAGAGCATTGCTGATTACTTTAATAGCGATCGCCATCACCTTTATTGGAGTTATCCTCAATAACTGGATCATCGGCATTGTCGGAACGCTAATGACTCTGGTGTTATCTCTAGCGATACTATTGCCTTGGTTGCAAGAAGTTGTAAACGAGTGGTTTTCACCCCAAGAACGCACGCTGTTTGTGGCCTTTTTGGGACTAATAGTGGCGCTCGTCGGCTTGATCAGGTTTACAGGCGTGGGCGATCGCTTGCTGCTTTGGGGACGCCAGATTAACTGGGATATTGCCGGGACTCTCGCAGAATGGTTTGGCGCTTTAGGGCAAATTCTCATTGCTATCATCGCCGTTTACGTGGCGTGGCGACAATACGTCATTTCCAAAGACTTGACAATTCAGCAAAACCTGCTGACAGTTCAGCAAAACATTATTACTCAGCAGCAGACAATTGATTCCTATTTTCAAGGCGTTTCAGACTTAGTATTAGATGAAGAAGGATTATTAGAAGATTGGCCTCAAGAGAGAGCGATCGCTGAAGGACGCACTGCGGCAATTTTGAGTAGTGTCGACGGCAGTGGGAAAGCGAAAATTCTCCGCTTTCTCTCACGTTCCAAGTTGCTGTCACCCTTAAAACGCGATGGCCGATTAGGTCGAGCCATTTTCAACGGGAGTGGCGGTTATGCGGAAGACCGACTAGAAGGTGTGCGTGTCATTGATTTAGGTGTAATGCTAGCCGGAGCAGACCTTTCTGGTACTGATTTGCGTTGGACTGATCTGAGCGAAGCTAATCTTGTCCGCGCTAATCTGAGCGGTTGTGATTTAGCAAAAGCCAACCTTTCCCGCACAATTTTATATCATGCCAATCTCAATGCTGCTGACCTCAACGGAGTTCGCCTATTTTACGGTGTAGTAGACAAAGCATCACCCCGCAGCCGCACTCAACCACCAGATTATGAAAGTGGCGAACACACTGGCGCTGTGGTGGAAAATGCCGATTTTACCGATGTGCAACGGATGTCTGAGTCTGCACGTTGCTATTGTTGCACTTGGGGTGGCGAAACAACCAGAGGCACTATTCCCGGTGGTTGTGAAGGTATTCCTAATAAGTTGGGAAGATAGTTATAAAAAATTAGTTAGCCGCATTAAAAATCTGCTGTGCAGTTAAATTTAATTGGGGAAAGGTAGATGATGAAATCGCGGTGTTACCTTGAAACGATGTCATTTGATATTCACCATCAACTAATTCGCATACAAAAATAGTAGGTTGTTTGGGATTGCCGATAAACTTTCTTGCACCCAATGCAGCATAATCAGCAATCCAATATTCGGGAATGCCCATTTCC
>Ga0209591_10004416_pt1 | contig 15949 bp, 15 predicted proteins | sample MAT01_FD_187207 | JGI IMG/M metagenome (GOLD analysis project Ga0209591, IMG submission 187207) | Freshwater microbial communities from Lake Fryxell liftoff mats and glacier meltwater in Antarctica - MAT-01 (SPAdes) (version 2) | ecosystem: Environmental > Aquatic > Freshwater > Ice > Liftoff... | reverse complement strand
CGAAGCCGATGCGCCAGCCGGTCATTGCATACGCCTTTGAGCAGCCATTCATGGTGATGGTGCGCTCCCGCAGCCCGGGTTCCACCTCCACCACCGTCGCCGCCTTGAAGCCGTCATAGGTCAGCTTCTCGTAGATGTCGTCGGTGAACACCCAAATATCCGGGTGGCGCATCAGCACGTCGGTGAGCTGCTTCAACTCCTCGGCATTGTAGGCGGCGCCGGTCGGGTTGCAGGGGTTGTTCAGGATCACCCACTTGGTCTTGGGCGTGATGGCGGCTTCCAGCTGCTCACCCGTGATCTTGAAGCCCTGGTTCTGGCCGGCCGGCACGATCACCGGCGTGCCCTCGGCAAGGGCCACGATGTCGGGGTAGCTGACCCAGCAGGGGCCAGGGATGATCGCCTCGTCGCCCGCCTGTATGGTGGCCATCAGCGCGTTGAAGATCACCTGCTTGCCGCCGGTGCAGATGATGATCTCGTCGGGCGCGTAGTCGAGGCCGGAATCGCGCTTGAACTTGCGGCTGACCGCCTGGCGGAGCTCCATGGTGCCGAGGTTGTCGGTGTATTTCGTCTCGCCGCGCTCGATGGCCGCGATCGCCGCGTCCTTGACGTTGCGGGGCGTGTCGAAATCGGGCTCGCCGACGCTGAGGCTGATGATGTCGCGACCGGCCGCCTTGAGGGCGCGCGCCTTGGCGGTGATGGCCATGGTCTGCGAGGGGGAGATGCGGTTGAGGCGGTCGGCGATGAGGTTCATGGCGGCTTCCGAGGTCCCTGCCCGCCCCTTGTCGGACGTGGCCAGCGTTTTCCTAGCGCCGCTGGCGGGGCGCGTCCACCGGCCGCGGCGCTATACCATCTGCGCCCTGGAGGGACCTGCGGCCGCCATCGGCGACCGAGGCCGCGAATGCGGCCCGCCGCAAGTACGGCGAGCCAAGCCCGCGGAGCGGGCGCCCGGCGCTTGAGGGTAAAATACTAATTCAGGCGCAACGGGCGATAGCCCTGGAAGGTGAAGCCCTGTTCGCGCAGGCAGGTGCGGCGCCAGGCGTCCCGGGCCTGGGTGTTCACATCCACAAGGCCCCATTGCGCAGGGCGGAATCGGTCAAAGACCCGGCAGTGCTCCCGCCCGCCTTCCACCCAGCAGCGGCGTTCGCGCTCGATCTGGGCAGGGGCGACAATCTGCCAGGCGAGTTGCACGGGCACCGAGATTGCCGCCCGATCGCTGCAGGCCGCGTTGGCGGCATCGCCATCGGCCTCGCTGCTGCCGGGGCGTTCCCAACGCTCGGCACAGGCGGCAATCAGTAGCAGGAGACAGAGGGCAATACCGCGCATGGCGTCAATATAGTGCGGAGTCGTGGAGAAATCATGGCGCGCGGCCGGGCGCCAAGCCGAAGCGCAGCGCCACCAGCAGGGCCAGCGCGACCGCCACCAGCAAAAGGGTGGCGAGCGCGTAGAGCTCCGGCGTTAGCCCCAGGCGGACGGCCGAGAAGATCACCATCGGCAGGGTCGAGGCGCCCGGGCCCGAGACGAAGCTCGCGATCACGAGATCATCCAGCGAGAGGGTGAAGGCCAGCAGCCAGCCCGCCACGACGCCGGGCGCGATCAGCGGCAGGGTGATGACGCAGAAAACCTTCCAGGGCCTGGCGCCCAGATCCATCGCCGCCTCCTCGAGGCTCAGGTCGAAATCCGCGAGCCGTGCCTGGATCACCACGGCGACATAGGCGGCGCCGAAGGTGGCGTGGGCGATGGCTACCGTGTCGGCGCCGCGCCCGGCCGGAAAGCCGAAGGCAGATTCGAGCCCGACGAAAAGCAGCAGCAGTGACAGGCCCGTGATCACTTCGGGCATCACCAGCGGCGCCGCCATGATCGCCCCGAACAAGGCACGGCCTCGGAAGCGGGCGAAGCGGAACAGGGCGAAACCCGCCAACGTGCCGAGAATGGTCGCCATCGTCGCCGAGATCGCAGCGATGCGCAGCGACAGGAACAGCGCCTGCATCAGCGCCTCGTTGGCGAACAGCGCGCCGTACCAGCGCAAGGAGAAGCCGGTGAATTCCGTGACCATGCGGCTGTCGTTGAACGAGAACGCGACCATCAACAGGATTGGCAGATACAGGAACGCGAAGCCGAGGCCGAGCGGCACGAGCAGTCGCAGCTTCAGGCGCCTCATGCCCGCGCCGCCCGCGCCTGGAACAGGCCGATCGGCACGACCAGCGCAATCAGCAACACCACGGCCAGCGCCGAGGCCAGCGGCCAGTCGCGGTTCTGGAAGAACTCGGTCCAGAGCACGCGGCCGATGAGTTGCGCGCCAGGGCCGCCGAGCAATTCCGGGATCACGAATTCACCCACCGCCGGGATGAACACCAGCAGGAAGCCGGCGATGATGCCCGGCAGTGACAGCGGCAGCGTGATGGAGAGGAAGGCCCGGACCGGCCGCGCGCCGAGATCCGCCGCGGCCTCCAGCAGGGAATCGTCGAGCTTTGACAAGGTGGCGTAGATCGGCAGCACCATGAAGGGCAGGTAGCAATAGGTGATGCCCAGATACATCGCGAGATCGGTGTAGAGCAACGCAACCGGCGCCTCGACGACGCCCAGCGCCAGCAGCGCGCTGTTGATCCAGCCCCGGTCCTGCAACAGGCCGATCCAGGCGGTGACGCGCAGCAGGAAACTGGTCCAGAAGGGCAGCACCACAAGCATCAGCAGAGCCGCGCGCCAACGCGCCGGCGCACGCACGATGGCAAGCGCCATCGGGTAGCCGATCAGCAGGCAGAGAGCAGCCGAGATCGCAGCGACGCGCAGGCTGCGCAGATAGGCCTCGATGTAGAAGGGGTCGTCGAACAACAGGCGGAAATTCTCGAGGTTGAGCTGCAGGTAGGGCGAGCCATCCTCGCGCCAGCGCAGCAGCGGCGCGTAAGGCGGAATCCCCTCGGCGCTCTCGGTGAAGCCGATGGAGAAGACGATGGCGAAGGGGGCCGCGAAGAACAGCGCCATCCAAACCACCGGCAGCGCCAGGACCAGCCAGCGCGCGCGATTCATTCCGGTAGCACCACCCCCGCATCGGCGTCCCAGGTGATCGCCACCACATCCTCCCAATCCACCGGGCGTTCGGTGATGCGGCGCAGATTTGGCAGGCTGACGCGCAGCGTTCGGCCGCCCTCCATCGCGACATGCACCATGAAGAAATCGCCGAAATAGGCGATGTCACGCACGCGGCCGACCAGGCGGTTGTCGGCATGCGGCGTGCCGGATGCGACTCGCGCGATGCGCATCCGCTCCGGCCGCAGGGCGACGAAGACGCGGCTGCCGACCGGTTTCGGGGCCGGCGACGAGGTCACGATGTCGAACTCGTATTCGGAGGAGCCGATGCGCGCGCCACCACCCTCGCCGCGCTCGATCACGCCTTCGAGGATATTGGCGGTACCGAGGAACTCGGCCGTGAAGCGGCTGTTGGGGTATTCATAGACCTCGCCCGGCGTGCCGATCTGCGCCAGCGTACCGCGATCCATTACCGCAAGGCGGGTTGCCATCGTCATCGCCTCCTCCTGATCGTGCGTCACGATGATGAAGGTGGTGCCGGTGCGTTCCTGGATGTTCACCAGCTCGAACTGTGTCGCCTCGCGCAGGTTCTTGTCGAGCGCGGAGAGCGGCTCGTCCAATAACAACAATTTGGGCCGCTTCGCCAGCGCGCGGGCGAGGGCCACGCGCGCCTTCTGCCCGCCCGAGAGCTGCGCGGGGCGACGATCGCCGAAGCCTTCCATGCGGGTGAGCGCCAGCATCTCCGTCACGCGCGCAGCGATGGCGGGCTTTGGCATACCCTCCTGCTTCAGGCCGAAGGCGATGTTCTGGGCCACGCTCATATGGGGGAACAGCGCGTAGGACTGGAACATCATGTTCACGGGCCGGGCATAGGGCGCCACGCCGGCCATGTCCTGACCATCGAGGATGATGCGCCCTGCATCGAGCTCGAGAAAGCCCGCGAGGCAGCGCAGCAAGGTCGATTTGCCGGAACCCGAGCCACCGAGCAGCGCGAAGAGTTCACCGCGGTAGATCGAGAGAGAAACGTCATCCAGCGCAACGAAGCTGCCGAAGCGCTTCGTCACGCCCTCGATGCGCAGGAAAGGCACCGCATCGGGATCACGCCAGGGCTCCGGTGTGCCCGGACGCCCCACGGCGGCGAGGCTCACCGCCCCGCCTTGAAGCGCGCCCACATTCGGTTGCGCGCGCGGTCGGCCGCCTGCGGCACGGGGCCGATGGTGAAGAACCGCGCGCGCATCGCAGCTTCGGGGAAGATGCTCGGGTCGTCCGCTATCTCGGGCGGCAGCAGCGCGCGGCTCGCCGGGACGGCATTCGGGTAGCGGACATGGCCGGTGATCGCCGCCATCACGTCTGGCTGCAACAGGAAGTTGATGAATATGTGCGCATTCTCGGCATTCGGCGCATCGGCCGGAATCGCCAGCACGTCGAACCACAGCTGCGCGCCCTCCTTTGGCGCGATGTAGTGCACCGTCACGCCGCGCGCCGCCTCCCGCGCCCGCGCCGCCGCCTGGATCGCATCGCCCGAATAGGAGAAGGCGAGGCAGGATTGCCCAGAGGCCAGCGTCTCGATCGTGCCCGCGCTCGAGAAATTGCGGATGAAGGGGCGGATCGCCAGCAGGGCGCGCTCCACCTCGCGCAGGTCCTCCGCACTCGTGCTGTTCGGGTCGCGGCCGAGATAGCGCAGCACGGTCGGGATCACGTCCGAGGCACTGTCCATCATCGTGATGCCGCAGCGCGCCAAGCGCCGCGCATGCTGCGGGTCCATCAGCAGCGCCAGGCTGTCGAGCGGCGCATCCGGGGCCAGGGCGCGGATCCGCTCGGCATTCGCGCCCAATCCCACCGTGCCCCATAGATACACGGCCGCATGCCTGTTGCCCGGGTCGGAGGACGCGACCGCCTGCTGCATCTGCGCATCGAGGTTGCGCAGATTGGGAATGGATGCCGCCTCCAGGGGCCGCAACGCATTGGCGCGCACCAGGCGCGACAGGGTCGGCTCGGCGGTGGGCACGATGATGTCAAAACCAGAACGCCCCGCCGAAAGCCTGCCCTCCAGCGTCTCGAGGCTGTCATAGACGTCGTAACGCACGCGGATGCCGGTCTCTCGCGTGAAGCGCTGGATCATGTAGGGATCGATGTAGTCGTTCCAATTGAACACGTTCACCACCCGCTCCTGCGCCGACGCAGGCAGCAGCGGCAGCGTGGCGAGGGCGGCGGTCAGCAGCAGGCGACGCAGCATCGGATCAACCTTCGGCAGGAGCGCGGGTGGCCGAGCTTACCACGGCCGTCGCCGACTGCACGGGGCCAGCCACACTCGCGCCGCTAGGATTTTGTTCTTGACTTGTTCTAGTGCCCCAGGCTATCCACCACGGGCCAAGGGGCGAGTTGCGCCCGGCCCATCCTCATCCCGCCAAGCCTCCCCACCGCCCGCCCGGCCCCTGCCGCGCGGGCCTGAGGCCCATTCCACGCCTTCCCAACCTCGTTCCCCTGGGGCGCGCTGCCGTGCGCCCCGTCCCGCCGCGCGACCGGAGCCCCGACATGCCCTTCATCGATGCCGCCCTGACGCCCCTGCTGACCGGCAGCGGCTTCACCCTCTGGCTGTACCGGACCGCCGATACGCGGGCGACAGCGCTCGGCGCCGGCTATTTCGCACCCGCCGCGGCGCGGCTTGAGACGGGCGACCTTATCCTGCTGCAGGCCTCGGATGCCGTGGCGCTGCTGCCGGTGCGCACGGGCGACATCGTCGCCGCTGGCGTCACGGTCGATACTGCGGCCGCGCCCTTCCGCGTCAACCGCACCGCCTCCCCGCGCTTCTCGATCCGCCAGGCGGCGACGGCAGCGGCGATCACGGTGGTGCTGGCGCCGATCGCGGCGGGCATCGTGTCCAACGGCACGCTCGCCGCGCAGGCCGCCGTGGCCGGGCCGATCACCGAGGTCGTGTTCACGCTGCGCGATGCCGGCGGCAACCCGGTGCGCGGCCCGGCCTCGGCCGCCGTCTCGGCTGGCGCGGCGAGTGTAAGCTTCCCAGCACCCCCCGTCGGCACCGGCTATCGGATGCGGGTCGAGGCGACGATCGATCCGGCCGCCGTCGATACCTCCCCGGCCTTCGCGGTCACCGCGCCCTTCGCGCTGCTGGTGCAATCGCGCGGCGCGCTGCTGCTCGAGAGCAGCGGCCGCATCGTTCTCTGATCGCGCCGGCGCCTCTCCCCCTCGCCCCTTCCCCCGACAGGACGCCCCATGGCCGATGCCCGCATCTCCGACCTGCCTGCCGCCACCGCCCTCGCCGCTGCCGACATCGCGCCGATGGTGCAAGGCAGCGGTGCAGCTGCGCAGACCCGCCGCGCCACCTTCGCGCAGATCACCGCCGGCGTGCATGCCGAACGCATGTTCCATGTCCGCGACTACGGCGCCATCGGCAACGGCACCACCGATGACGCCGCCGCCATCCAGGCCACGATCGATGCAGCCGCGACCGCCGGCGGCGGCATCGTGCGGCTCGGCCCGCGCCGCTACCGCGTGGCGGCGGCCGACCTGACGGTGCGCGAGAATGTCTGCCTGGAGGGAATGCTGTTCCCCGGCGGGCAGCGCTCGGGCGGCGACTACCGCGCCATTCCGGGCACGATCCTGCTGGATGCCGCGCGCACCATTCGCGTGCTGCGTGCCGCCACGCTGCGCCGCATCGCGGTGATCCGCGACGGCATGGCCGCACCGCCCAGCACGATGCGCGCCGGCGTCCAGCTGCGCGCCGCCCTCGCCGGCACTGCCGTCACCATCGGCGACGGCGGCGGCAATCACCATGACGCGCTTTGCGAGGATCTTCTGATTCTCGGCTTCGACCTCGCGGTCCGCTCTGACAACAACCAGCGGCTGAACGTGCGGCGCGTGCGCGGCGACAACCGCAGCGGCATCTGGCTGTCGCGCACCTACGATATTTCGCGCATTCACGATGTGCATTTCTGGCCGTTCCTGACCGGCAATCTAACCAATGTCTCGCTGGTGCAGAACGCGGTCTCCAACGTCGCGAACAATGGCGCCGGCCTGGTCCGCCTGACCGCCGGCGCCGCGCATGGGCTGGTAAGCGGAGATCTCGTGAATGTCACCGGCGTGAACGGCGTGGCCAACGCCAATGGCCGCTTCACGGCGACCGTCGTGGATGCAACGCGCATCGATCTCCAAGGCAGCACCTTCAGCGGCAGCTGGAGCGGCGGCGGCACGCTGTCGCTGTGGAACAACCGCCGCTCCGGCACCGCCTTCCGCATCGAGAGCAGCGACGTGGCGGAGTTCGTGAACTGCTTCTGCTACGGCTACGACATCGGCTTCGATCTCGGCAATGGCAGTGCTTCCATCCAGATGCACAATTGCAGCGTCGATGACCTGCTCTCGCTGCGCGATCCGCAGACGACCGGTGCGTGGATCCGCGGCACAGCCTTCCGCACGAAATGGGTGGGCGGCTTCATCAGCAGCACGGCGACCGCGATCCGCGTGGACAGCAACGCTTCCAACCAGGGCGACAACCAGTTCGTCGGCGTCATGGTCGGCGGCGGCGGCGCCGGGCGCACGGTCGAGGTGCTGGATGGCGGACTCACGCTCGTTGCCTGCGACCTGCCGCAATCGACGGTCTTCCTCGCCTCGGCGGGCGACAGCCTCTCGGTCATCGCCTCCGACACACGCTCGGCGACCTTTACGGGTGAGACGGCGGGCGATGTGTCGCGCATCGTGCTGGTCGGCAATCGGCGCCAGGCGCTGGCCTCCTCGCCCGATCAAACGCGCGCCGTGTTGCAGCGCCGCTCCTCGACCGAGGGCGGCGAGCTCGACATCGAGAACCAGGACGCCACGATCACCTACGGCCTGAGCATCGGCACCGGCTCCCTCGCACCGCTCGAGATCGGCGGCGATGCGCTGGCGAACCCGAACGGCAAGGTGGTGCTCGGCGCAACTTCGGGCATGACGCAGCCAATGGCGCTCACGCTGCGCCGCACCTCCACGAGTCCCGCCAATGGCGACACGCTCGGGCGGCTCGAATTCAGCGGTGCCAATGCGGTGGGCGCGCAGACCATCTATGCGCGCGCCGCCGGCATCGGCGAGACGACGACGAGCGCCGCGGAATCCGGCGCCTTCATCATCGAGACGCGCAGCGGCGGCACCCTCGCCGAGCGGCTGCGCGTCGCCCCCTCCGGCACCGTGACGCTGCAAGGCCCGCTGGTGCTGCCGGGTGATCCGACCACCGCCGCGCAGGCCGCGAGCAAGGGCTATGTGGACGCCCAGTTCAGCGGCCGGCGGCTGCCCGTGATCGCTGCCTCGGGCGCCACGGCGCTCAGCCTCGCCAACCACAATGCGCGGCTGGTCGCCGCCAATGCGGGCACGACGCTGTCGATCGACTGGACGGCGACGGGTGATGGCTTCTCCTGTCTCGTGATCAACCGCACCGGCGGCGACCTCGCGATCAGCATGACCGGCTTCACCGGCAGCACGCCGCTGAACCAGGACGGGCTGACGAAGATCCGCAACGACGGCCTCGCCACGCTGCTCGCCTTCAGCCCCGACGGCGGCACGACGAAGCTGCTGCTGCTGGCCGGCGCCACGGCGCCCTGATGCCCACCTTCACCCCCTCCAGGAGACAGACCGCATGAGCGAGTGGACCCAGCATTTCTGGTACGGGCCGATTCCGGCTGCCGAAGCCGCGCTGCGCGGCCTGGGCTGGTACGGGCCGGGCGAGGCGCCCTTGCCGGCTGACCCGCGGGTCGGCGGGCTGATCCCGCCGCCCGGCGTGGCGATTTTCGCGCTCGACGGCGACGCGATGGTCGCCGTGATCGCCTCCGAATCCCTGCCTGTGCCCCCTGGCCTTTCCGACGACCGCCCGCAACTCGGCGCGCGTCTCATCGGCAGCTTCTGACGCCATCGCATCGCCAAGGGCGATCCGATGGCTCTTTTTCGCCCTCAAACGCCGGGCGCGCGCTCAGCGCGCTGGGCTGCTCATGCCCTCAAACGCCGGGCGCGCGCTCCGCGCGCTGGGCTGCTTATGCCCTCAAACGCCGGGCGCGCGCTCCGCGCTTGGCTGCGCACCACTTGGCGCGGGCCGCCTTCGCGGCCTCGGCCGCCGATGGCGGCCGCTGCAATAACACCCCTTCGAGGATCCCGAGATGACCGACCTGACCGACCACGCGAAGAACCTGCTTGCCCGCGCGATCTGCGGCCGCGTCCCCGCCCTGCCGAGCGCCGTCTGGGCGGCGCTGGGCACCAGCGGCGCGGATGCCACCGGCATCACCGGCGAGCCCGCCGGCACCGGCTATGCCCGCCAGCGCGTGACCTTCACCGGCACCGGCGTGCAGCGCAATGTCGAGGCGCTGCGCTTCACCTTCACGACCGCCGCAGGCTCGATGAGCCATCTGGGCCTGTTCGATGCCGCAACGGGCGGCAATCCGCTCAGCTGGGGCACCTTGAACCAGGTGGTCACCGTCGGCGGGCCCGGCACAGTCACGATCGCGGTCGATGCCCTGACCGTTACGCCCGAATAGCGATCCGGCCCGGAACTCTACTTGAACCTTATGGTAAGGATCAGGTATGTAGAGCCCGGGGACGCGGAGTGATTTTGGTGAACCCTCTAGACGCCGCCAGGCGCCCGACGAGCCATTTGTTGGGTGATGCCGAAGTCTGTGAAACCTGCGGATCCCGTGTATCGGGGATTTGCAGGCCCTTGGATGCAGCCGCGCTCGATGAGGTCGTGGGCCAGGCGGAGCAGTTCCTGCTCCGCACGCGCATGGTGGTGTTCCACGAGGGCGAACCGGCGACCAACGTCTTCACGCTGGCACAGGGCACCGCCAAGCTCACCCGGCTTTTACCGGATGGGCGGGAGCAGGTGCTGGGCTTCCGCTTTGCCGGCGATGTCTTCGGCTACACCGCCGGGAAGACCTACTCCTACTCGGCCCAGCTGCTGACGCAGGCGACGCTGTGCCGCATAGATCGGCGCAGACTGGAAGGGCTGATGCAGCAACTACCGATGCTGGAGCGCCGCTTCCTCGACCTTTGCGTGCAGGAGTTGGCGGCGACGCAGGACCAGTTGGTCAGCGTCGGCCGCCGTTCCGCCGAGGCAAGGCTTGCGGCCTTCCTCCTGCAATTGGCGGAAGCGGGACGGCGGCGGCTGCACGTCGGCACCGCGCTCGACATGCCCATGACACGCGCCGACATCGCCGATTTCCTCGGCCTGACGCTGGAGACGGTGAGCCGCGGCTTCACCGCCTTCCGCCGCCGTGGATGGGTGAGAGAGCCCGCGCACAACATCGTGGAACTCCTCGATCCCAAGGCGCTGCATGAGTTGATCGAGGGCGTACCCTTCGATTAGGCGCGGCGACCGGACAATCAGGCGGCGGCGGCCAAAGCCCGGCCGCCGAACAGACGGTAGATCCGTTGCGGGCGCTCCACGCCGATCAGCCGGTGCACGATCAGGATCACGGTACGCCCCGCCGTGGCCTCGCCAAGCGTCTCAAGGAAGGCGCGTTCGGTTTCGGGATCGAGGCCGGAGGCTGGCTCGTCGAGGATCAGCACCGGCGCTTCGGTCAGCAGCGCGCGCGCCAACACCAGGCGCCGCGCCTGGCCGCCGGAGAAGCGCGCGCCGGCCTCACCGCAGCGCGTGGCCAGCCCCTCAGGAAGGGCGCGCACCACTTCCCCGATACCGGCGCGTTCGAGCGCCAGCCAAAGCTCGGCCTCGCTCGCCTCGGGCCGGGCGAGGCGGAGATTGGCCTCGATGCTGTCATCGAACAGCCGCGCATCCTGCGTCAGGCAGGCGATCCGCCCGCGCACCGCATCGGCCGACAGTGTCGCGATATCGACGCCGCCAAGGGTGATCCGCCCGGCCTGCGGCGCCGCGAGTTTCAGCAGCAGCGAGGTCAGCGTCGATTTGCCGATGCCCGAAGGGCCGAGCAACGCGATCCGCGCGCCTTCCGGCACGTCGAGGCTCAGCCCTTCAAAGACCGGCGCGCGATCGGCCGCCCAGCGAAAGCCTACACCCTCGATGCAGAGCGCATGGCCGCTCGGCAACGCCGCGGGCATCACGGGTTCCACCACCGGCGCCGGCGAATCGGCGGCCTCGAACAGCCGCCGCGCGCTCGCCGCCGCCGCTGCCAGCGCCGCGCCGGCGCGGGGCATCAGGCCGAGCGCCTCCGCCGCGGCCGTTGCCAGAAACAGGCCGAGCACCGCGCCGGCAACTCCCATCTCCCCCATCGCCAGACCATAGGCCAGCGCGCCGAGCATCGCCGCCTGCGTCAGCACCGCGCCTGCCGCGCCCCCCCAGGCGCTGCGCCGCGCCAGGCCGCGCTGCGCCGAGTCGAGCGCCGCGCCCTCGGCCGCGACGCGCGCCGCGGCGCGGGATTCCGCCCCGGCCGCCAGGGTGTCCTCGACGCCGGTCAGTGGATCGACCACCGCGGCGCGCAGCGCGCCTTGGCCGACCGCCACTCGCACCCCCGCCTTAGCCGCGCCAGGCGCGAGCAAGGGCGGCAGCAGCAGCGTGAGCGCCAGCGGCAGCGTGACCAGCGCCGCCAGAACGGGTGAGATGGCGCCGAGGATCAGCGCGACCACGACCACCGCGCTGAGCGCCGCAACGGCCGGCACCAGCGCGCCGAGATAGACGCGGTCCAGCGCATCGATGTCCGAAACCAGCCGGCCGAGCAGGTCGCCCGCCCGCCGGAAGCCAAGCCCCGCGGGCAGCCGCTCCGCGAGGCGGCGGAAGAACCAGACCCGCGTATCCGCGATGGCGCGGAAGGTGGCGGCATGCGTGATCAGTCGCTCGAAATACCGCGCGACCGGACGCAGCACGACCACCGGGCGCATCAGCAACAGCGCCGTGCCGCCGCCGGCGAAGATCGTTGCCGCCGTCACCCCCTCCGCCACCCCCTGGCCAGCCAGGCCGAGCAGCGCGAGCCCCGCCAGCGCCGTGGCGACCGCCACGGCCATGCCGGCCAGCAGCCAGTTCGTGCGGCTGCGCCACAAACCCAGGACGCGCAGCATGTCGGTGATCATTCGCCGGCTACCCGCTGGCCGATGGCGCGCCCGGCCTCGATCTCGATGACGCGGCCGAGTGCGCGCTGCGCCGCGCGCGAATGGCTGGCGATGATCGCGGTACGGCCGGCGCAAAGGCGCCGCAAGCTGTCCAGCACCTCGGCCTCCGTCCCCGGGTCGAGATGCGCCGTCGGCTCATCCAGCAGTATCAGCGGGCAGTCGCGCAGGAAGGCACGGGCCACCGCCACGCGCTGCGCCTGGCCGCCCGACAGGCCGAACCCACCTTCGCCGAGCAGCGTGTCGAGGCCCTGCGGCAAATCCTTCGCGAAATCCATGACGCGTGCGGCCTCCGCCGCCGCCTCGACCTCCGCCGCGCTGGCCTCCGGCCGCGCAAGGGCGATGTTCTCGCGCAGCGTGGCGCGGAACAGATGCGCCCGCTGGCCGACATAGGCGGAAAGGCGCCGCAACTCGGCGGGGGCGAGGGCGGTGGCGTCCTGCCCGTTCAGCGCAATGCGCCCCGAATCGGGCCGCCGAAATCCCATCAACAGCCGCAGCACGGAGGATTTGCCGGCACCGGACGGCCCCGCCAGCACCAGCGTCTCGCCGGGCATGACGCGGAAGGACAGGCCATCCAGCGCCGGCGGGCGCGATGGGTCATAGGTCAGCCGCACATCCTGGAACGTGACGACCAGCTTGGCCGGCACCTCCTGCAGCAGCAAGCCGGGTGGCAATTCCGGCTCGGCGAGCAGCGGCGCCAGTTCCGCCGCCGCGCCGCGCGACGAAAGCCGCTCCTGATAGGCCTGGGAGAAGCTGCGCAGCGGCGCGAAGAAGGCGGGCACCAGCAGCAGGCAGAAAATCGCCGCCACCGGATCGGGATGGGTCAGCCCCAGCACCGCGCCATGTCGGATGGCGAGGCTGGCGATGGCCGCCGCCGCCAGCGCCTCCAGCGAAGCCGAGGACAGGAAGGCGACTCGCAGCACGCGCATCGTGCGGGCGCGCAATTCCTCGGCGGCGAGGCGCAGCGACTCGGCCTCGGCCTCCTGGCACCGGAACAGCACCAGGGTGGGCAGGCCGCGCATGCGGTCGAGAAAGCGGCCGGAAAGCTGGCCGAGCGCCGCGAATTGATTGCGGCTCGCCTGGGCCGCACCGATTCCCGTCAGCGCCATCGCCACCGGCACCAGCAGCCCAGCGATGAGCAGGATCACGCCGCTCGTCACATCGGCCGCGAAGGCCGCCGCGGCCACCAGCGCCGGCCCGGCCAGCGCCAGCATCGCGGCCGGCACCCAGCGCGTGAGGAAGCCGTCCAGCGCCTCGATCCGGTCCACCACGATCGCCGCGCGTTCGCCGACAGGGCGCCCATCCTCCGCGCCGCTTGCCAGCAGGCGTGCGAACACCGCGCTGCGCAGCCGGGCCTTCGCGGCCTCCCCGGCCGCGATCAGTGCGCGTTCCTGGACGATGCCGAGCCCGGCCGAGAGCAGCGCCAGCGCCGCCGCGGCCGCCAGCTCCCCCCAGCCCGCGGCCCCGAATCCCAGCAGCCCGGCCAGCAGGCTCGCGATCAGCCAGGCCTGGGCGATCCCGATGGCGACCTGTCCCGCGCCGAGCGCAACCGGCAAGGCAAGATGCGCGCGCACCGCTCTCGCCTCACGGCTCAGCAGCGCACCGGCGGCGTCATTCCCTTTGGTCGCTCTCTCCATCCGAAAAACCTTAAGGCAGGTCCGCGCGGCGGTCATCCCACCCCGACGCCAGACTTGCGTGCATCGCGAAACGGCCCGACATCAGGCGCGCTGACGGAGACAGAGTGCATGCTGCCGACCCATGGACGCTACGATTACGTCGGCTGGGCCGGCCGCACGCCCTATGCCTGGCCGAATGGCGCGAAGCTCGCCGTCTATCTCGGCGTGAATTTGGAGCATTTCGCCTTCGGCGAGGGGCTGGGCGCGGAGCTCGCCCCGGGCGGGCCGCAGCCCGACGTGCTGAACTTCGCCTGGCGCGACCACGGCAACCGGGTCGGCGCCTGGCGGTTGATCGAGTTGCTGGAGGAGCAGCGCTTCCCCGCCACGGTGCTGCTGAACAGCGCGATGTACGACTACGCGCCGGCGCTGGTCGCCGCGCATCGCGCCCGTGGCGACGAGATGGCCGGCCATGGCCGCACCAATTCCGAACGCCAGTCGATCCTGCCAGAAGCCGAGGAACGCAGGCTGATCAGCGACTCGACGGCCGCGATCGCCCGCCATGAGGGCGTGGCCCCGCGCGGCTGGCTCAGCCCCTGGATCGCCGAAAGCCGCACCACGCCTGATCTTTTGGCCGAGGCCGGCTACCGCTATACGCTGAACTGGTGCGCCGATGACGCGCCAATATGGATGAAAACGCGCGCCGGCCGGCTTCTCGCGGTGCCCTACCCGCAGGAGGTGAACGACATCCCCGCCGTGGTCGCGCGGAAAGTTGGCGGCGACGCCTTCGCGGCGATGATCGTGGACGATTTCCATGAACGCCTTCGCCAGGTGAAGGATGGGCTGCCGCAGGTGATGGGCATCGCCCTCCACCCCTACATCGTCGGCCAGCCGCACCGGCTGCGGCATCTGCGTCGCGCGCTGGCGGAAATCGCGCAGCATCGCGACTCGATCTGGATCACCACCGCCGGCGACGTGTTCGACCATGTCGCGGCACTACCCGAAGGAACCGTGCCATGAAGCGCCTCACGCTGCTTGCCCTGCTGCTGCTCGGCGCCTGCGCCACGCAGCCGGTGCCTGGGATGCCGGCGACGGTGCCTGCCGTCGATCTCAGCCGCTATGTCGGCACCTGGTATGAGATCGCACGGCTGCCGAACTCCTTCCAGGATGAGGCAGGCCGGATCTGCGAAGGCACGACCGCCACCTACACCGCACGGCCGGACGGGTGGATCGGCGTCACGAATCGTTGCCTCGGCCAGGCTGGTGAGCGCGTGGCGACGGCCAGTGCCTATGTGGTGGAGGGCAGCGGCAATGCCCGGCTGCGCGTCAGCTTCTTCTGGCCGTTCTACGGCGACTACTGGGTGATCGGGCTGGATCCCGACTACCGCTGGGCGGTGGTCGGCGCGCCGGGGAGGAACTTCCTGTGGATCCTGGCGCGCACGCCGGTCATGGCGCCGGCCGATCTCGCCGCCGCGACGGCCATCGCGCGGGGCCAGGGGTTCGATGTGGCGTCGCTGCGATCCACGGCGCAGTAGGAGCTACCCGAGTTCGAAGGTGGTGACGCCGAAGATTCGCTCCAACCGCAAGGCGGGCGCGGGGCCGGTATACATGCGCGCCGTCTCGAAGACCGGCTTGAGGCCGAGGGACTCCGCGAGCCGCACCGCCTCGCGCTGCGGTTCCGGCACGTCGAGAAACACCTCGCCGGCACCGGCGCGATGGATGAGCGCGGCGAGCAGCGCTTGCGCATCCTGTGCCGTCTCGGCCACCAGTGGCCCGATCTTGTGACCGCTGCGGGCCGGGCGGATCACGCCAAAGCCCACCGCCGCGCCATCGCGCAGCAGCGCCAGCGCCACGTGGCCCGGCGCGCCGAGCCAGCCGTGCAGGAAGCCGGGCCGCGGCGCGGGAAACACACAGGCATCGAGTGCGGCGAGCGCGGCGAAGGGCACGCCGGTTGCCGGCACGATCATGGCGTCCGGCGCAGGCAGGTCGCGCACCTTTCCGCCAAACCGGATGTTGTTCCAGGCGAGGCTGAAGCCCGACTTCCGGTAATTCGCCTGCTGCGCGACCACGCCGTCGAGGCCGATCAGCCTTCCCTCCAGCCGCGCCATCGCGGCGCGCCACACCGCGATGCCGTGCCCCTGCCCGCGTGCATCGGGCCGCACGATGTAAAAGCCGATGAAGCCGAACGCCTCCAGGTACCGCGTGGCGGAAATCACCGCGCGCAGATCGCCCTCCTGCTCGACGGCGAGGAACTGTCCCCGGTCCTA
>Ga0209591_10004415_pt1 | contig 15950 bp, 16 predicted proteins | sample MAT01_FD_187207 | JGI IMG/M metagenome (GOLD analysis project Ga0209591, IMG submission 187207) | Freshwater microbial communities from Lake Fryxell liftoff mats and glacier meltwater in Antarctica - MAT-01 (SPAdes) (version 2) | ecosystem: Environmental > Aquatic > Freshwater > Ice > Liftoff... | reverse complement strand
GGCGGCTGAACTCGTCGGCGCGGTGGCCGAAGAACTGTTGACATCGCCCGAAGACCAGGTGTGGTGGGGTTCCGGCGGCACCCACGGCCCGCTGCACAGCGACACCGTGGTGGCCACACCAGCCGGTGCGCGCCATGTCAGCCGCAGCGTGGCCTTGCTGCCCCAGGCCGACGGCAGCCCGCCGACGCATGCACTCGTGATGGTGTGCGACCGCAGCGCCGAGCAGCGTGCCGAGCAGGCCCGTGAAGCGGCGCTGGCCGAACTGCAGGCCACGCTGGAGGCCACAGCCGATGGCATTCTGGTCACCGACCTCGACGGGCGCATGACTGCCTGCAACCGTCGCTTTGCCGAGATCTGGGGTCTGCCCACCGAGTTGCTGCAACGTGACGACGATGTCGCCGTGCAGGCCTGGCTGGCGCGCAGCGTCACCGACGCCGCCGACTACGCGCGCCGGCTGCAGGCGCTGGCCGACATGCCCAAGGCCACGTCGAGCGACCGCCTGACGCTGAAGACCGGACAGGTCGTCGAGCGCGTTTCACGGCCCTTGCTGGTGCGCGGCAGGCCGCAGGGGCGGGTGTGGTCGTTTCGCGACCTCACGGCCAGCGTGGTGGCCGAGGCGCGCATCGAGGAGCTTTCGCACAACGATGCACTCACCGGGCTGCCCAACCGCAGCGCGCTCGTCGAGGCCGTCGTTGCGGCCACCACGGCAGCGCGGCGCGATGGCCACGCCTACGCTTTCCTGCTCGTCGACCTGGACCGTTTCCGGCAGATCAACGACAGCCTGGGTCATGACGTGGGCGACCGCGTGCTGCAGACCGTGGCGCAACGCATCCAGGCCTGCCTGCGCGCCGACGACCTGCTGGCGCGACTGGGCAGCGACCAGTTTGCGGTGCTGGTGCGCCCGGCCGATGCCGCCGCTGCAGAAGCCACCGCGCGGCGCATCTTGAATGTGGTGGCACAGCCGTGCAGCGGGGACGGTGCGCCCTTCACCCTGACCTGCAGCATCGGCATTGCGATTGCCCCCTCACAGGGTTCACGCATCGATGAACTGGTGCGCCACGCCGAGGCCGCGATGCGCATCGTCAAGAGCGCCGGCCGCGCACATTTCCGGCTGCACCAGGCGCGGGCCGAAGGCGACCGCCGACAGAACATCCAGCTAGAGCACGCCATGCGACAGGCGCTGGTGAGCGGGCGTTTCCGCCTGCACTACCAGCCGCTGGTGAACCTGGCCGATGGCCGCGTGGTCGGCGCCGAAGCGTTGCTGCGCTGGCGCGACCCCGAGCTGGGCGATGTGCCGCCTGCTCGGTTCGTGCCCGTCGCCGAAGACAGCGGCTTCATCGTGGCCATCGGCGACTGGGTGCTGGGCCAGGCGGTGCGCCAGGCGGCGCTGTGGTTCCAGCGCGGGCATGACATGCCGATTGCCGTGAACGTCTCGGCACTGCAATTCAAGCAGCCGCACTTCGTCGACCGCGTGGCCAGCGTGCTGGCCGTCAGCGGCCTGCCGCCGCAACTGCTGGAGCTGGAGTTGACCGAGAGCATCTTGCTGCACGACGCTGACGAGGCGCTGCTGCGCCTGCACGCGCTGGCGCGGCTGGGTGTGCGCATGTCTATCGACGACTTCGGCACCGGTTATTCCAGCCTGTCTTACCTGAAGCGCTTCCCGATCGGCAAACTGAAGATCGACCGCAGCTTCATCCAGGGCCTGCCTGGCGACGAGAGCGACGCCGGCATCGTGCGCGCCATTCTGCAGATGGCCCGCGCCCTGGGCATGCGCTGCGTGGCCGAGGGCGTGGAAACCGAAGCGCAGCGCCAGTTCTTGCAGGCCGAGGGCTGCGACGAGTTCCAGGGCTGGCTCTTCGCACCGGCACTGGACAGCCTGAGCTTCGAGCAGCGCCTGATGCAGGCGAAGCCGCCGCCCGCGCTGTCGGACGCGCCGCCGCCGCAGCGCCAGCGTCGCATGCGGCTGGTTCGGTAAAAGGCGCGCTGACCGGCGACCTGACGGGCGCGCTGACGGCCGCGTTGAAGGGCGCGGCCCCACAAGCAGCGCCGCTGCACAATCGACGCCCAGCCTCTCGGGCTGTGCAGCAAAGGCCACCGATGATTTACAAGTTCAAGAGCGCTGCCACCGGCGAATTGATCATGCTCGGCGCCCACGGTGACCAGATGTTGCGATTGCTCGGCCGTGAACCGGCGACGCGGGGCATCATCGAGGTCGCCGACATGCCCGCGGCCAGCGCCGCGTTGCTGGGCGCCATCGCCAAGGAGGAAGCACCTCCCGAAGAGCAAGATGCGGTGCAGCCTGGCGTGGGTCTGCGCCAGCGCCTTTGGCCCATGATTGAAATGCTGCGCCGCGCCCATGAGGCGGAGGCGGCCGTGGTGTGGGGCGTTTGAAGACAGACCCGGTGACAGTTCGACTGAGGAAAACTCGATGAAGCTCTGGAGCGACAGCTGGACCAACGGTGACCCCATTCCCCAGCGACACGCTGCCGGCATGCCCGACGGCGCAGGCAAGGCCCGCTTCAGCGACAACCTGAACCCGCAGCTGGTCTGGGCCGACCTGCCCGAGGGCACACAGTCCCTGGCACTGATCTGCCATGACTTCGACGTGCCCAGCCGGGGTGACGACGTGAACCAGGCGGGCCGCGAAGTGCCGGTGGACCTGGAGCGCATCGACTTTTTCCACTGGGTGCTCGTCGACCTGCCGCCGCAGCTGAGTGCCATCGCCGAAGGTGAGTTCAGCCGCGGCTTCACCGCGCGCGGCAAACCCGGCCCGGCCACGCTGCACGGCGCGCGCCACGGCATCAACGACTTCACCGGCTGGTTCGCCGCCAACCCCGAGATGGCGGGGAATTACTTCGGCTACGACGGCCCTTTTCCGCCCTGGAACGACAGCCTGGTGCACCACTATGTGTTCACGCTCTATGCGCTGAGCCTGGCCAGGCTGCCTGTCGAAGGCCAGTTCACGGGCGCGCAGGTGCGTGCGGCCCTGGCCGGCCACGTGCTGGGTGCGGCCACGCTTTCGGGCACCTACACGCTGAACCAGCGCCTGCTGGCCGCCTGAGGGTGCGCGAGCCGACGCGCCTCTTTGCACTGCGCCACGGCCGCACCGCCTGGAACGCCGAAACCCGCATCCAGGGCCAGCTCGACGTGCCGCTGGACGCGTTGGGTCGCTGGCAGGCAGAACGCCTGGCGCTGGCGCTGGCCGGCGAGCCCATCGCGGCCGTCTACAGCAGCGACCTGCAGCGCGCGCTTGACACGGCGGCGCCCTTGGCGGCGCACACGGGCGCACCGCTGCACACCGATGCGCGTCTGCGCGAGCGCGGTTTCGGCAGTTTCGAAGGCAGCACCCACGCCGAGATCGAAAGCCACTGGCCTGAAGCTGCGGCGCGTTGGCGCCGGCGCGACGTCGACTACCGGCCCGGCGGCGGTGAGGCGCTGACACCGTTCTTCGAGCGCTGCGTGAGCACGGTGTGCGCGCTGGCGGCTGCGCATCCTGGCCAGGCCATCGCCGTGGTGGCGCACGGCGGTGTGCTGGATTGCCTGTACCGCGCTGCAGTGGGCGTCGAGTTGAACGCGCAGCGCAGCTGGCCTCTGGGCAATGCCAGCATCAACCGCCTGCTCTTCAACGGCGAAGGCCTGAGCCTGGTGGGCTGGAGCGATGACGCCCATCTGGAAGGCGCACCGCTGGTTTGAGCAGGTTCAGCCGGCTGTACCGCCCGCAACGCCTGCACCGCCCGCAACGCCAGTAACGCCAGTAACGCCAGTAACGCCAGTAACGCCCGCACCGACAGTACCGCCACTACCGCCAGTAACGCCAGTACCGCTGAACAGATCGTCGCTGCGCGCCGGCGGCACCAGCCCCAGGTGACGAAAAGCGGCCGCCGTGGCCACGCGCCCGCGCGGCGTGCGCTGCAGGTAACCCTGCTGAATGAGATACGGCTCGATCACGTCTTCGATGGTGCCGCTTTCTTCGCCGATGGCCGCGGCCACGTTGTCCAGGCCCACCGGGCCGCCGTCGAAGCGGTGGATCACGGCTTCCAGCACCTTGCGGTCCATCACGTCCAGGCCGATGGGGTCGACGTCCAGCATCTTCAGTGCCAAGTCGGCCACGCCCGCGTTGATGCAGCCGTCGCCCTTGACCTGCGCGTAATCACGCACGCGGCGCAACAGCCGGTTGGCGATGCGCGGCGTGCCGCGGCTGCGGCGCGCAATTTCCAGGGCGCCGGCGCCGTCGGTGGGCACGTTCAAGAGGCCGGCCGAGCGCGTGACGATGCGCGTCAGCTCTTCGGCGCTGTAGAACTCGAGCCGCGCCACGATGCCGAAACGGTCGCGCAGCGGGTTGGTCAGCATGCCGGCGCGCGTGGTGGCGCCCACCAGCGTGAAGGGCTGCAGGTCGAGCTTGATGCTGCGCGCGGCCGGGCCGTCGCCGATCATGATGTCGATCTGGTAGTCCTCCAGCGCCGGGTAGAGGATCTCCTCGACCACGGGCGAAAGGCGGTGGATCTCGTCGATGAAGAGCACGTCGTTCTTCTCGAGATTCGTCAGGATGGCGGCCAGGTCTTTCGGCTTTTCCAGCACCGGCCCCGAGGTCTGGCGCAGGTTCACGCCCAGCTCTTTGGCGATGATGTGGCTGAGCGTGGTCTTGCCCAGCCCAGGCGGGCCGAAAAGCAGCACGTGGTCGAGTGCCTCGCCACGCTTGCGAGCCGCGCCGATGAAAATTTCCAGCTGCTCACGCGCCTTGGTCTGGCCCACGTACTCTTGCAGGCCCTTGGGCCGCAGCGCACGTTCGATGGCTTCTTCGTTGGGCGAGGCGGGTGCCGCACTCACCACACGCTCTGCGGTGGGCCGCGGTGCGGGGGCGAAGTTGTCGGTCTGGATGGCCATACAGCATTATGGCCAGCCACCAGGCGCTGCCGCCGCCACAATGGACACCTACCGGAGAGCTTTGATGAGCCCCTTGCGCCGCTGCCTGCTGACCCTGTCCCTCCCCCTGTCCATGCCCCTGTTACTGTCACTGACCCTGTCACTGTCCGTCCTCGCCTGCGTGCCTGCCTGGGCCCAGCCCGCTGCCGTGAAGGCAGACACCGCCTGGGCGCGTCCCACGGTGGCGGGTCAGGCCGCTGGGGGTGGTTTCCTGAAGATCACTGGCGGCGCAGCCGCCGACCGCCTGCTGGGCGGCAGCGCCGGCGTCAGCAAGGGCGTGGAACTGCACACCATGCAGATGGACGGCGACGTGATGCGTATGCGCGAAGTGCCGGGCATCGACATTCCGGCCGGCCAGGCCGTCGAGTTGAAGCCGGGCGGCCTGCACCTCATGTTCACGGGCCTGAAGCAGCCACTGAAGGCCGGCGAGAGCTTCCCGCTGACGCTGCGCTTCGAAAAGGCCGGTGAGGTGAAGGTGGAGGTGAAGGTGTCGGCGCAGCCACCTGCGGGCGTTGCGGCCGGGCATGCCGGGCCTGGCGGCCACAAGCATTGAGCCACGCACGGCGCCTTAGCGGTTCAACGCCTTCAGGGCCAGCTTGATGCCCTCGCTGACGCCCACGTCGGCGGGCAGCGCCTTCAGCGCGGCAGCGGCCTCGCGGTCGCTGTAGCCCAGGGCCTGCAGCGCCTGGGTGATGTCAACCTGGGTGTCGCTCACCGGGGTGCTGGTGGGCAGCGCCAGGTCGGGGCCCAGCTTGCCCTTCAGTTCCAGCAGCAGGCGCTCGGCGGTTTTCTTGCCGATGCCCGGCACTTTCACCAGGCGTGCGCCGTCCTGGCGCGTGACGGCCTGCGCCAGCTCATCGACGCTCAGGCCCGACAGGATGGACAGCGCGGTGCGCGGCCCCACGCCGCTGATCTTCACCAGCAGGCGAAAGGTGGCGCGCTCGGGCTCGGTGAGAAAGCCGAACAGCACCTGCGCGTCTTCACGCACCACGAAATGCGTCAGCAGCACCACCTTCTCGCCCAGTGCGGGCAGGTTGTAGAAGGTGCTCATCGGCACGTCGACCTCAAAGCCGACGCCGTGCACGTCCACCAGCACCAGCGGCGGCGACTTCTGCGCCAGCAGCCCGCTCAGGCGGCCGATCATGCGGGCTCGGCCAGCAGCTGCGCTATGCGCGCCTGCAGTTGCGGGAATGGCGGTTCGCCTTCATGACGCCAGACGATGCGGCCGGCGCGGCTGATCAGCAACGTGGTGGGCGTGGCTTTCACGTCATCGAAAGCCCGCGCCACGGCGCCGGTGTTGTCGATCACCACGCCGAAGGGCAGCTGGCGCTTCTCGCTGAAATCAGCCACCAGTGCCGGGGCGTCGTACTGCATCGCCACGGCCAGGGTCCGCAGGCCCTGCGCGGCGAACTGGCGGTGCGTGGCGGCCAGCTGTGGCATGTCTTTCACGCACACGGCGCAGCTGGTGGCCCAGAAGTTGACCATCAGCACCTGGCCACGCAATGCGCTCGAGTTGTGGCGCGTGCCGTCGAGCAAGGTGTAGTCGAAAACTGGGGCTGCTTCGTCGCGGGCACAGCCGCTGAGCAAGGCCGAAGTGCCCAACGTGGCCAGGAGGGTGGCCGAAAGCGTGGCCAGCAGCATGGCGCGGCGTGCAAGATCGGGGCTCGGCAATTCAAGGGGTGTGTTCATGAAGCGGCGGCATCTTACGGCAGCACTGGCCTTGGCAGCGGCGCCTGCTTGGCTACGTGCTGCCCCCAGCGAAAGTGACGCGGCGGCCGGTGTGCGTGCCGCACTCGAACGTGGCGCGCTGACCGCGGTGCAGTTGCTCGGCCGCACTGACGGTTTCCTTGGAGACCCGCGTGTGCGCATCCCCCTGCCGCAGAACCTGGAGCGTGTGGCCAAGCTGATGAAGGCCACTGGCCAGGGCAAGCGGGTGGATGAACTGGTCACTGCCATGAACCGCGCCGCCGAGGCGGCCGTGCCCGAGGCGCGCACGCTGTTCGTCAGCACCGTCAAGCAGATGAGCGTCGAAGACGCGCTGACCCTCGTGCGCGGCGGGCCGACATCGGTGACCGACTACTTCTCGGGCAAGACGCGATCACCGCTTTCGGAAAAGTTTCTGCCCATCGTGACCCGTGCCACCGAGAAGGTGAAACTGGCCGAGCGCTACAACCAGGTGGCGGCCAAGGCCGCCAGCGCCGGGCTGCTGAAGGGCGACGCCGTCACCGTGCAGCAGCACGTCACCGCACGCGCGCTGGACGGGCTGTTCCTCATGATCGGTGAGGAAGAGAAGAAAATCCGTGCCGACCCCTTGAAGACCGGCAGCGCCATCCTCAGAAAGGTGTTTGGCGGCTGAGAGTCTTTCGATCATGCCCCCTCATCACGCCAAAAGACGCCCGCTCGTCGTTGCAAATGCGCGCCATAGCCCGAGCTATGGCTGTGCTTTGCGCCTAGATCGGACGCCTTTTAACGCGCTGCTCGGACACGCTCGAAAAACTCTCAGCCTCTGAGCCAGCGCCGCACGTGGCGGAGATCAGTCCACGCGAGCCAGCTCGAACTTCAGCGCATCGGGCAAGGACTCGATGATGGCGTCGCGGCCCACGCTGGTGAACTGCCGCGCACCCTGGTTCAGCACCTGCACGGCCTTGCCTTCCTCAGCGATCTGCACGAAAGCCAGGCGCGGCGAGATTGCCAGCAGTTCATCGCGCAAACGCTCCAAACGTTGGCCGCCCAGCGAGGCTTCGTAGACCAGGGCGTCGGGCATGCCTTCGGCGCACTGCGCCTGCACTTCGTCGACGGTGCTTGCAAAGTCGAGCACCAGGGACAGCGACCGCAGTGCCTCGCGCACCACGTTGCGCACCTCCCGCCGCGCCGCCAGCACCAACACGTGGCTGCCGGCCAGCGGGTGCAGGTTCAGCGTGGGCGAGACGGTTTCCTGGAAGTCGGTGGTGCCGGTGGGCGCGGCGCGTGGCGCCAGGGTCTCGGAGAACTCCAGTTGCAGTTCGGTCCTGCCCGGCAGTTCGTGGCGGTCGAGCATCAGCCCCAGCACGGCCGCAGTCTGCTGCAGCAAGCGCCACGACATGGTGTTCAGCTCGGATGCCTGTGCGTCGGCCATGGGCATGGCGGCGCTGTCCACGGCGCCGGGTTGCTGGTGGGCGAACTTCACCGCCAGCACGGCATGCGCCGGCCAGTTCTTCACCTCCAGCTTCATGTCGATGCGAGAGACAGCGTGCTCGAAGCACCAGTCCAGCACCGTCTGCAACAGCGAGAACAGCAGCGTCGCGTCGCTCATCACCAGCGCGCCGGCAAACTGTTGGCGCACCTCGATGCCGTGGGTTTCGATCTCGCGGCTGCGCTGGCGCAAGGCCTCGCGCAGCAGGGCCGTGAGGTCCAGACGTTCCCGCGACAGCTGAACTTCGCCATGGCTCAGACGCACGACCTGCTGGCCCATGATGCCGGCGCGGCGGGCGAGGTCGATCTCGGCATGCAGCGCGGCCAGGTTGTCGCGGTCGATGCGGCCGGTGGTCTGCAGCACTGCCACCCGCTCGAGCGCCGAAGTCAGTATCGACGCGACCTCGCTGCCCAGCTGGGCAATGAGGAAGTGCGGGTCCAGCGGTTCAACGACGCGTCGACCCGACGGCAACGGCGGCCGGGCGATGTCACTCAGGTCCATGAATTTCCTTCTATTTCTGACGGGCTGTGATCGTGGCTGCTGCCCGGTGGCTTTGATCGTCAGGAGCGACCTGTGCGACCGCTGCGGCCTGCGCGACCCGTGCGACCAGCGCGCAAACGCGAGGCCTCGATTGGACATCGGCCTCGCGGTGGCATCTGCCAACAAGTTGTTGCGCAGGCCCTCTGTCACCACCCCGGAGCCGGGGGGAGCGCCTCGCGAACTGCCCAGTCGTTCACGCGCCTTGCGGCAGCGCGGGGCCGAGCACGCCCTGGGCGCGCAGTGCGGCGCGGGCCTCGGCGTCCAGGCCCAGTTCAGCCAACACCTCTTCGGTATGTTGGCCCAGCAAAGGGGGCGCGCGGTGCGTTTGCACCGGCGTGGCCGAAAGTTTCATCGGGCTGGCCACCAGTTCCAGCGCGTCGTGGTGCGGATGCGCCACCGTCGTCTTCATGCCTCGCGCCAGCACTTGCGGGTCGGCAAACACGTCGCCCAGGTCGTTGATCGGGCCGCAGGGCACCTTGGCGGCGTCCAGCGCGGCCAGCCAGTCGGCGCGGTCGCGCTGACGCATGCGTTCGGCCAGTTGCGGCACCAGAACCTCGCGGTGGCGAACACGGCCTGCATTGCGCGCGAAACGTTCATCGCGCGCCAACTCGGGGCAGCCCGCCACGACGCAGAAACGTTCGAACTGGCCGTCGTTGCCGACGGCCAGGATCAAGTGGCCATCGGCCACCTCGAAGACCTGGTAGGGCACGATGGTTTGGTGTGCGTTGCCGACACGCTTCGGAACCTGCTGTGTCGCCAGGTAGGTGGCGCCCAGGTTGGCGAGCATCGCGACCTGCGTATCCAGCAGCGCCATGTCGATGGCTTGCCCCTGGCCGGTGGCATCGCGGTGGCGCAACGCGGCGAGGATGGCCACGGTGGCGTACAGCCCGGTGAAGAGGTCGGCCACCGCCACCCCCACTTTCTGCGGCCCGCCGCCGGGCAGATCGTCGCGCTCGCCGGTCACGCTCATGAGCCCGCCCAGACCCTGGATCGCGTAGTCGTAACCTGCACGCTCACGGTAGGGGCCGGTCTGGCCGTAGCCGGTGATGGAGCAGTAAATCAAGCGCGGGAACCGAGCACACAGCGTCGCCGCGTCGAGGCCATGGCGCGCCATGTCGCCGACCTTGAAGTTTTCCACCAGCACGTCGCTCCGCGCCGCCAGCTGCAGGATGAGCGCTTGCCCGGCGGCCTGCGCGATGTCCACGGTCACCGACCGCTTGTTCCGGTTGGTGCCCAGAAAATAGGCCGCCTCTGCGGTGTCGCGGCCATCGCGGTCCTTGAGAAAGGGCGGGCCCCAGCCTCGTGTGTCGTCGCCGCCGGGGTGGCCGACGCTCGGCGGGCGTTCGATCTTGATGATGTCTGCACCCAGGTCGGCCAGCGTCTGGGTGCACCAGGGGCCGGCCAGCACGCGAGAAAGATCGAGCACGCGCAAGCCGTTCAAGGCGCCCGGCGGCAGGGGAAGGGATGCCGAATTCATCGCGTGATTTTGCGTCAGCGTTCGGTTTGCAGCCGCTGCGGATAATCCAGCGCATGAACTTCGGTCTCTGGCTCACGGCTGCTTTTTATTCAGCGTCTCGCCCAGCCTGTCGGCTGGCAAATCGGCTGGCATTTCGTATGGCCTGCGGTGTCGGCGCATCGCTGGGCTTGTTCGCGCAGTCAGCCTGCGCCCCGGCACTCGACTGGCGCGATGTGCGCCCCGAGGGCGCTGGCGTGCAGCTGCAGTTCCCGTGCAAACCAAACGGTCAGAGCCGCGAGATCATGCTGGCCGGCCAGCGTGTGAAGCTGGCGCTGCATGCCTGTGCCGCCGGCGGCACGACCTGGGGTCTGGCCGTGGCCGATGTGAAGCAGCCAGCGCAGGTGGGCCCCGCCCTGGCCGAACTGGCGGCGTCGGCAGCGAGCAACCTGGGTGCCGCGGCGGGCGAGTCGCTGCCTTGGCGCGTGAGCGGCGCCACGCCCAACGAGGCCGCAGGTCTGCAGCGTTTGGTGGGCAAGCTGCCTGATGGCAGGGCAGTGCAGATGCAAGTGCTTGTGTTCACCCGTGGCACGCTGGTCTACCAGGCCAGTGTGCTGGGGGAGCGTGTGGCCGACGATGCAGCCGAGACTTTCTTCGAGTCCGTTCGGCTCGGCCCATGACGCGGCGGCCGGCGGGCAGCTTCTTGTCGCAAGGTCGGCGAGCTGCCGATAATCGACGTTAACCTTCTCATGGCTTCCATCCTTCTCGTTGCCCATGCCCCGCTGGCCTCTGCCTTGCTTGAGGTGGCGCAGCATGCCTATGCCGATTGCCAGCGTGACATGCTGGCGGTGGATGTGCCGCCGACGGCCAGTCTGGAAGTTGCTGCCGAGTTGGTCAGCGCTGCGCTGAAAACCTTGCCCGGCCCGGAAGTGCTGGTGCTGACTGACGCCTTCGGCGCGACGCCCTGCAACGCCGCAATGTCGGCGGTGGACGGCGTGCATGCAAGGGTCGTCACCGGCATCAATGTGCCGATGGTCTGGCGTGCGCTGTGCTACGCCCATCTTCCGCTGGAGGATCTACTCGTCCGTGCGGCCGATGGTGGCCGGCAGGGCATCATGCAGGTGGCCACACCGCGTCGCCAGAACCAGCCCAACCGCCCGGCCACCGATGATCCAGACCAGCGTTCAGATCAGTAACAAACTGGGTTTGCACGCCCGCGCCTCGGCCAAGCTCACGAAGCTGGCCGGCGGCTTCAAAAGCGAAATCCACTTGAGCCGCAATGGCCGCCGAGTCAACGCCAAGAGCATCATGGGTGTGATGATGCTGGCCGCTGGCTTGGGTACCGAGGTCCTCATAGAGGTGGAAGGCGAAGACGAGCATGCCGCCATGGAGGCGCTGCGCACGCTCATCCACGGCAAGTTCGGCGAAGGCGACTAGGAGCCTGTCGGACTTGAGTTTGTCCGCAGCGCTGTGATTGAAGCCAGCGCGTTTCTGAGGCCCCGAGCGGCGGATTTGACCGGCGCGCGGCGCCAGCGGCGTCTGGTGGCTGCCCTGCGGCCATCGCCAGGCCTCGAAACAGCGCGGTCGGTCGGCATTTGACCCCATGGTTCCTCAGGCCGCGGGCAACACATGCAGCCGCTTGATGTTCCAAGCCCTCGTCACCAGCGACCACTCGCCACGCGCCTTGTCCAGCCCGCGCATGCTCATCTGGCGCCAGCCCATCACGCGCTTGATGATGCCGAACACCGGCTCCACGGTCTGCTTGCGCAGTTCATACAGTGCTCGACCTGCTTTCGTGCTCAGCCGGTGCGCCATCTTGACCACCGGATCGTCGGTTTCAGGCGCCGGCGCGTCCTCAGCGAAGCGCACCAGCACCGGAATGTCGTGGGATTCGCGCTTCATCGACAGCATTGGCTCGATTTCGCGCCCAAGGTAAGCCTGCACGTTGGCTTGGCTGAAGTAGCCCGTGTCGGCCAACAAGGCCGAGACGCTCCCCAGGGCCTGCGGCAGGGCTTTGATCTCATCCAGAACTGGCGCAATTTCGCGCTTGTCGTTGGGCGCCTGCGTGACGTGCGCAGTGATCACCAGCATCGTCGCGGTGTCGACCGCAGCCTGCGCGTTGTAGCACTGCTCGCAGCCACCACTGGAGACAGGCATGATGCGCGACTCTTCGTCGGTGAGGTTGACCTGATCGCCTGGCTTGGGCTCGCTTGATGGTGCAACGGGCTCCGGCCCGCGGGGCTCCATGCCTGCCTCGCGCTGGGCCTGGCGCACTTGGCCTTATGCGCTTGCTGCTCCACCGCATGGCGCTCAGTTGCCCGCTGCAAGATCTTGGCCTTGGCTTGCGCCAGCTCGGCCAGTCGCTGCTCGCGGCGCGCGATCTCCGCGGGCACGTCCAGTCCGTCGTTGACCGGCCCGCTGTCGCTGTCCTCGGCCAGTTTGAGCATCAGTTGCACTTCTTCGCGCAACTGGGCTTCGATCTTGTTGGCGTGCTCCCACGACAGCGCGCTGTGCTTGCTGGCGTTGGCCGCGACCTTGGTGCCGTCCAGCGCGATGGTGCCCAGCTTCAGGCACTTCATCTCGCGCGCCAGCACCAGCACTTGCACGAACAGCGCTTCGATCTGCGGCAGGAAGCGCCGCCGGAACGTGGCGATGCTGTCGTGGTCGGGCTGGGTGTTGGCGGCGATGAACCGCATAGCCACCGAGTAGTGGCAGGCGCGCTCGATCTTGCGGCTGGAATGCATCCCGGTGGCGTAGCCATAGACCAGCAAGCCCAACAGCATCGAAGGGTGGTACGCATCGCTGCCGCGCCCGGCGTACTGCCGCGTCAGTTCGCTCAGATCCAACGGGTCGATGACCTCCACCACGAAGCGAGCCAGATGATTTTTACGGCAGCCACTCGTCCACCGACGGCGGCAGAAGGTAGGCAGTTTCTCGGTCGACAGCTATGAAGCGGCTCATGGGGTGGGTGGGTGCCTATTCGGTGCGACCATTGTCTCGGTCACCGCCCCATCGCGATAGGCGTGAAAGCCCGACAGGCTCCTAGGGAGGCGCTGTTTCAGCAGCCGCCGCACCCACTGCACCCACCGCACCCACCGCACCCACCGCACCCACCGCACTCTTAGGCGCTGCCCCCTGGCTGGGCTACATTGGTGCCATGAGCATCCAGGTCTTCGGCTTGCCGGTGTCGAGAGGCGTGGCCATCGGTCGCGCAGTGCTGGTCGCGTCCAGCCGAGTCGACGTCGAACACTATTTCGTCACCCCTGACCGCATCGACCACGAGATCGGCCGCTTGCGAGACGCGCGCGACGGCGTGGCCACCGAACTGCAGTCGCTCAAGCACGAATTGCCGGCAGAGGCGCCTACCGAGCTGGCCGCGCTGCTGGACGTGCACCTGATGCTGTTGCATGACGAGGCGCTGATCACCGCCACCAAGTGCTGGATCCAGGAGCGTCACTACAACGCCGAATGGGCGCTGTCGGCGCAGCTGGAAGTGCTGGCGCGTCAATTCGACGAGATGGACGACCCCTACCTGCGCGAGCGCAAGGCCGACATCGAGCAGGTGGTCGAGCGCCTGTTGCGCGAGATGGCCGCCCAGACCAGAGGGGAGGCCCCGATGTCGCCCGCAGCTGTCAAGGCCCGGCGTGATTCCGCCGGGGAAGACCCGCTGGTGCTGGTAGCCAACGATGTGGCCCCGGCAGACATGATGCAGTTCAAGCGCAGCGTGTTCACCGGTTTCGTCACCGACGTGGGCGGCCGCACTTCACACACGGCGATCGTGGCACGCAGCATGGACATCCCGGCAGTGGTGGGTGCCCGCGAGGCGAGCCGGCTGATACGTCAGGACGACTGGGTCATCATCGACGGTGACGCCGGTGTCGTCGTCGTCAACCCGTCGCCCATCGTGCTGGAGGAATATCGCTTCCGTCAGCGCCAAAGCGAGCTGGAGCGTGCGCGGCTCAACCGTTTGCGCTACACCCCGGCGGTGACTTTGGACGGTCAGCCGGTGGAATTGCTGGCAAACATCGAACTGCCAGGTGACGGGCCGAGTGCCCTGGAGGCTGGCGCAGTCGGCGTGGGGCTGTTCCGCAGCGAGTTTCTCTTCATGAACCGCGGCGGTGATCTGCCCTCGGAAGACGAGCAGTACGAGGCCTACCGTGCGGCCGTAGAGGCGCTGCAGGGCTTGCCGGTCACCATCCGCACCGTGGACGTCGGGGCAGACAAGCCGCTGGAGCGCATGTCGCAACATGAATTGCGCCATGAACACGGGTTGAACCCGGCACTCGGCCTGCGCGCCATTCGCTGGAGCCTCGCCGAGCCGGGCATGTTCCGTCAGCAGTTGCGCGCCATTCTGCGCGCCAGCCTGCACGGGAAGGTGCGCATCCTGGTGCCCATGGTGGCGCAGATGGGCGAGGTGAAGCTCATCTTCGAAGCGCTTTCTCGCGCCAAGCAGCAACTGGACGTTGCGGGGCGCGCCTACGGGCACGTGGAGGTCGGCGCCATGATCGAGGTGCCGGCAGCGGCGCTGCTGATTGACCGCTTTCTGCGCCACTTTGACTTCGTGTCCATCGGCACGAACGACTTGATCCAGTACACCCTGGCTGTGGATCGGGCGGACGAGGCTGTGGCGCACCTCTACGATCCATGGCACCCGTCGGTGCTTCGTTTGGTGCATCAAACCATCACATGCGCCAACGCAGCAAGCCGTGCGGTGAGCGTATGCGGAGAGATGGCAGGCGACACCGCCTTCACCGAGTTGTTGCTGGCCATGGGGCTGCGCAGCTTTTCCATGCACCCCGCACGCATCGCCTCCATCAAGCAACGAGTGCTGCGCGCGGATACGCGGCGTTTGGCTGCGCACTTGGACGAAGTGCTGGCAAGCGATGATCCTGCAGGGTGCTTGGTGCGCCTTCAGGGCCTTGCGGCGCCTCATTGACGGCTTTCTCGGGCGGGTGGCCGGAAGCGCAGTGCATGGGCCATAGGGCGGTGTTTTGGTGTGTAGCTTGCGCAGCAAAAAAAGAACCGTGCTACATTCGCAGGCTTCGCTCTTCACAGTTCATTCGCATGCACTCAGTGCAGGTGCCTTGCGCAAGAAGATCGGAGAGAAAAGAAAGCGACGAGGGTTGACGAAGCGACAAAAAGCCAGTCATAATCTCAGGCTGCGCTGAACAGAAGCGAGACCGGTAAGTTGAAAAACAAGCCAACAGCGCAGAAAAGAATATCAGCCAAGTAGTTGACAAGGTTATCAAAACCAAGTCATAATTCAAGGCTCAGCTGACAACACGTCAGACGCGCAAAGCAGCGATGCAAGCGCCAAGCTCTTTAACAACATACAGCCGATAAGCGTGGGCGTTTGAGGCGAGTGCCAGGGTCAGTGGCGACACTGACTCAGGTCTAAACGACCTTAAACGCTCATGGAAATGAAGTGAAGTTCACTTCGATTCCAATGAGTAAAAATCAAGATCGAACTGAAGAGTTTGATCCTGGCTCAGATTGAACGCTGGCGGCATGCCTTACACATGCAAGTCGAACGGTAACGCGGGGCAACCTGGCGACGAGTGGCGAACGGGTGAGTAATATATCGGAACGTGCCCAGTAGTGGGGGATAGCCCGGCGAAAGCCGGATTAATACCGCATACGACCTACGGGTGAAAGCGGGGGATCGCAAGACCTCGCGCTATTGGAGCGGCCGATATCAGATTAGGTAGTTGGTGGGGTAAAAGCCTACCAAGCCTACGATCTGTAGCTGGTCTGAGAGGACGACCAGCCACACTGGGACTGAGACACGGCCCAGACTCCTACGGGAGGCAGCAGTGGGGAATTTTGGACAATGGGCGCAAGCCTGATCCAGCCATGCCGCGT
>Ga0209591_10004414_pt1 | contig 15950 bp, 13 predicted proteins | sample MAT01_FD_187207 | JGI IMG/M metagenome (GOLD analysis project Ga0209591, IMG submission 187207) | Freshwater microbial communities from Lake Fryxell liftoff mats and glacier meltwater in Antarctica - MAT-01 (SPAdes) (version 2) | ecosystem: Environmental > Aquatic > Freshwater > Ice > Liftoff... | reverse complement strand
GAGACGGTCCACCTTGTAGACGACCACGCAGTCAACTTTGCCCGCCTCGATGTCGGCCATCATGCGGGCGACGGCTGGGCGGTCCATGTTGCCGCCGGTGAAACCGCCGTCGTCGTAGCGATCGGGCCGGCAGACCCACCCCTCATGTTTCATGCTGGCGATGTACGCCTCACCGCTTTCGCGCTGGGCGTCGAGCGAGGTTGAACTCCTGCTCGAGGCCGTCCTGGGTGCTCTTGCGGGTGTAGATGGCGCACCGCACCCGCGTTGGCGTCGTCGGCTTTGGCTCCGGTCGTTTGCTCATTCGTCTGCCTCCGATCCCTTCTTGCCGCGTGCGGAGGGCAACCCGAAGAAGCTAACTCCGTTCCAGTGCGCCCCGGTCACTTTCTGGGCAATGGCAGTGAGCGACCGATAGACCTCGCCCTCGTGCTCAAACCCGCGGGGCAGCACCCGCACGACGATCACCTTCCCTTTGTACTCGCGGCGGATGACGCTGCCCGGCTTGGGGAACGCGGCGGGGCGTCCGGCGTCGAACGCCGCCGTTATCGTGGAGCCCGGCCCGGTGGCGGGGGCTTTCGGAGCGCTGAGACGAATCTCTGCGTCGTTGGCGAGTTCGACCGCCCGACGACGTGCCCGTTCCGATAGGCCGCCCTCGCGGAGTGCCTGCATCCGCCAGACGATCCGCTTGACGAGGTACCGCTTGTGGCTCGTCCGCGTGGGTTCGCCGAAGACCTCGGCGTAGCGCTGCTTCAGTTCGGGCACGGTCAATCGGCCAAGGGCCAGGACCGTCGCGTTGGGATCATCGGGCATGTGGACTCTCCGGTTCGCAAGGCGTCAACCAACCTTGTGGGGGGCGGACGATCAAGGCGAACCGGTTCAAACGGTTCAAGTCCATCGGCCTCTCTTTCTGGATGCTGCCCGATCTCGCCCATGCGGCGTAAGTCGTCGCGCTGGCGGCGCACGCCCTCGGCCAGAAGCTCCGCGATGATGTGCAGTCGTTTGGTCGGCGCGAGATCATCGCGCTCGACCGCCTCGTCGGGATCGGTCGTCATGTGTGCGTCCGTGCGCAAGTCCCACAGGATTCGGGGCCAGCGCTGGTTGGGGTTCTTCGCCCGCCGCTGGGGCGTCAACCACCATCTACGCAAACGGTTCGGATTGTGGCGAAGGGTGCGATCGGAACCCGTTGTCAACCGAATCACTTGATCATCCGCGTACTCTGAAAGCGATGCTTCCGATGTTCGTTCCATTCCTGATCGCTTTTCGCCTGTTGCGGAAGGCCTTACGCTCACTGTTGAAGGGCCGTCCGAATCGAGGTAACCAAATGTCTGAGTCTGCTCGGCTACAAGGCACCGTGCGCCAGATCACGGGAGTTTCCACCGGCATCGGTCATGGCGTGGCGTTCACGCTCGTCGGAAGTGGGCTCGACCACAACATGTTTCCAGGGCGAGCGGAATGGATCGAGATCACTGGCATCGGTCCGAGCTTGGTTGCTCGCACCGAGAACTCCAAGCCAAGGGTCCAGGGAAGACTCACTGATGGTCGCTTCATCGAGATCGAGATTGGAGACACGCTCCCGTCGCCGGACGGTCTTCCCGATGCACCATGCCGTTTCGGTGTCCTTGGTCTGCGATGCTTCGAGTACCGACCAGCGGGATGGGGCACACCGGCCTGGGTCTTCTCGCTCCTGAACTTCAAGCTCGGAGGCGGCAATCGCTTCGGTCTGCACAGGACCACCGAGCTTCGCGGAGACGGGAGTGCTGTGTTGTACCGGGACACCACGAGCTTTGTCTACGCCGATCGCGAGTGGTTCCTCACCGATCTCCTCGACGGGAAAGACGACAAGGAACTGCGTGACTTCAAGAAGCATTGGACGCCGATTTGCAGCGCGGAGCTCTGGACGGAGCAACGCGAAGGTGACCAGCGAGAAGCCATCGAACTGCTCGCGCGAGACATCGCCAATGTGCTTTCGTTCGCCACGGGACGGTGTGTGCGCTGCCTGGATTGCACACAGCTCGATGCTCGCGAGCAAGCCGTTGGCCGATCTCGCAACTCCATCGGGGTCGCCGCCGCGAAGGATGGCGGCAACGGGCCCATCGACACGGGTGACCCCGAGGCATTCCAGGCATTCATGAATGCCGCGTGCAAGGTGGTCGAGGTGGGCACGGAGTGGTGGGCGCGAACACTCGAGTTGCACTTGCAGGGTGCGATCAGCCCGATCGTTGATGTGCAGTTGACGTTTTACTACATGCTGCTGGATCGCGTTAGTGAGAAGGTGACCGGCACCAAGTGGCCCAAGCAGATCGACCCCGACATCGACGCGCGGCTCAAGGACGAGGCGTGGAGGAAGTCCTTCGACTCGGCGCTCCAGAGTCTCTCCCCCAAGTGGGCGCCCGATCGAACAGAGGTACTGATTCAGAGAATCAGGGAGATCAACAACAAGCCGCCGCTTCCCAGGTGCGTGGCTGCGGCTACGGCAAAACTCGGCCTACCCGAACCCGACGAAGACAAGGTCAAACCCCGTAACCGGCTGTTGCACAGCGGGAACCTCCCGAAGGCGTTGCCCGAGGACCTGCGCCCCAGCGGCGACCTTGCCCGAGCGATTAAAGCCCTGATCTCAGCCATGCTTCTGCGCATGCTCGGGCATTCTGGCCCGGCTTACCTCGATGACGCAGGCCGCGACTTCCTGCCTATTTATCCGTGGCCGAAGGACCGCCCGTGCCCATGGGTTCCTGCATAAACGCTCGTCGTGCGAGCACCCGAATCGTGTAGCCGAGGAGCGCCCTCCAGTTCGTTCGCGTTCCCGTCGCCGCCACCCCCAATCGGAACCCCGCGTCAAATAGGCACCGGCGCTAACCGAGAGGTCCAGAGAGTTTGAGAGGTTTGGCCGAGAGGACGACCGGAACCCTTGGAGTTCTCGTCGCCCGCCCGACGGGCCGGGCCAAACAGAGAGCGCGGCTGCCAGCCCCTCCCCGCGTCTGACCCCGGAATCTCCGTGGAATCTGGCACCCCGCCCGGATGCCGGGAACCGGCCGGGCTGTAAAGCAGAACCGCCACGCTTTCGCGTGGCGGTCCAAAGCTCCCTATTCACAACCCGCTCGAACCGATTCTCGACCCCTACAGAGGAATTCGTTGCATCTTTTGTCGGTTGACGCGCGACGTTCGTCGTTGGCACGAATCAAACGGCCGCACGGGCCGTACATGCTTCTACCATTTCGCGGAATCCCTCTCAGAATGGGAATAGCGGGCAAGCCTTCCCTGTTCCCTCTTTGGACAATGCATGCAGCGTGACGAGTTCGAAAAGCTTGCGGTAGCGGAGCTTGACGCGGTCTTCCGATTTGCTCGCTTCCTGACCAAGGACGCGGATGTGGCGGAAGAACTCGTTCAGGACGTCTATGCGCGGGCGTTCCGGCCAGAGTCGATCGCCGGATTCAGTACCCGTGGAGCTGGAATGCGGGCTTGGCTTATGACGATTGCACGAACCAGCTTCTACGGCCGGCTTGAACACGAACGAGCCGGGGATCGCGCCCTCGCGCGGGTGGCAGGATCGGCCCGATTCAGCGGGGACGCTGTTGAGGTCATTGGCCCTTCCGAGGCGAGCGATATTGACTGGAACCTCGCCACCGACCGGATGCACGTTGCGCTGGACTCCATGAGCGTTGAACTTCGGGAGGTCTTGTGGTTCTGGGCTGTTGAAGGGTTGAAGTACAAGGAGATCGCCGAAGCCCTGGCTATCCCGATTGGAACGGTCATGAGTCGGCTCCATCGTGCCAGGACGCAGGCCTCTCGGATGCTTCGCGATGATCCACACCTTTCACCGCAACTGAGCCGCGCAGGCATCATCGAACCTCGCCCGGAAGCCCCAAACGCCAAGGCAAGAGAATGAGTATGTCAGAGAACACCAACCATCGACATCGAGATGCCGACGAGCCGGACGCGGTGTCGGCACGCACACAGCTTCTTCGTGGGGCTGCGGATGAACAACTCAGTGATGCACAGCAGGCGGAGCTCGCGCGACACTTGGAACTGCGTCCTGAAGACCATGCCGTCATTGCTTTTGAGAGGCGACTGCGCGAGACCGTCGCTTCCGCATCCCGCGGAAGTGCGCCCGCGGCACTGCGAGACCGAATCACCACGATTGGGAGTGCCTCCTCGTCGGAAGAGGTCAGCCTGCCGTTCCCGAACGTTCAGACCCGGCCGCGCTGGCGTTTCTCACAGACCGTCCGGTGGTTCGCCGTCGCCGCATCGCTGGCCATCCTGGCGAGCGGAGCCTTCGTGATCCTCCGTCAGTCAGGTGTAGGGCGGGCGGACGATGTTCAGGTCGCCCAGCAATATCGCACGTCTATGGTGACGTTCATCAGCGCCCAGCATGAAGAGTGTGAGGTTCATGCCGACATGATCGGGATGCGGTTCAAAACCACAAAGCTCGGCGACGTTCCGTCAGAGTTCAGCCGCGTGCTTGGGAGCACGCCCGACATCGGCCACGTCGGAGAGGGCGGGTTCAAGCTCCTGGGTGCGGGGCCTTGCGCTGTCCCGGGCCGCGGAAAATCAGTCCGGATGGTTCTCGAATCGATTTCGGACGCTCCGCCGAGCGGCGGTCGCGGATCGATCGTGAGCATCCACATCCAGCAAGATACCGGCGAGCTCAATCTCGAATCAGATAAGACCTATCGACTGGTGGACAAGTTCGCTCCAAAGGGTTCCGCACCCGCGGAGATCTTTGTCTGGCAACGCGACGGGTTTGTCTACTTCCTGACATCCAACTCTGAGCCGGCCATGCAGATGGCACGGGCGGCGTTCGGTGCCAAGGAGCCCTCCGGGACGATCTGACACTGTCCCGGTGATGCAGTGCCGATGCTTCGGGGACGGTTGCCTGATAGCCGGTTGCGCCACTCGGCCAGACGCTTCGGCGAGATCCCCAGCGCGAAGCCCACAACGCACGCCTGATTGATGGCGGTCATCCGCACCACGCCGGCGGTCTCCCATCGCCTCGCGGACGTAATGGCAGCGTCTGCCGCGACCACGATGCGCCCGAGCTTCCTGGCCCGTCGCGCGAGATCGAGGTCCTCCATCAGAGGGATCGATGCGAAGCCACCGAGTTGCCGGAACACTTCACTCCGCAAGAACAGCGCCTGATCGCCGTAGGGAGTCTTGAAGAGATAGCAGCGGAGCTTGACGGCCAGCTCGATTCCACGAAGCGGAGCCCCCTTGCGGTCGAGCTCAAATCGAAATGCTCCGAGCGAAACCGACGGGTCTTGAAGCGTCCGCTGCACGATGTCCGCGAACCCAGTGGGCAGCGTTGTGTCGGCGTGGAGGAACAGCAGGGAGCGGGCGCGAGCGAGCGATGCGCCCGCATTGAGCTGGGGGCCGCGGCCCCGAGGAGCGATGATGACGCGAGCGCCATGGTCCGCCGCGGTGGACCGGGTGCCGTCGTCACTGCCGCCGTCAGCGACGATCACCTCGACGCCGAGTTGGCGCACGGCATCGACAAGGCCGCCGATCCGCGATTGCTCGTTGAGCGTCGGCACGATGACGGAAAGCGCCGGCGTCTCGTCGGGTGGCGACAACGTGTCACGCACACGGTCCCATACCGGAAGATCCTCAGGCTGATCAACATCGCTCAGCATCGGCAAGAGTTGCACCGACAGCCCCAGCTCGCTCGCCCGCTCAAGCGTCTTGGCCAGGACCGTGGAGGTGCTCCATTCAATCCCCTCGAATAACGAAGGGGCGGGTCGCCTCAGTCCGACCAGGTAGTAGCCGCCATCGGTCGCCGGTCCCAGGACCACATCGGCGCTCTGCAGCCCCTCCAACGCCATGCTCAAAAGACCGGAGGAGATGTCGGGGCAATCGGTGCCGATGAGCACGGCCGCATCCGCTTCTCGCAGCATGTGCGTGAATGCCGCGTGCATCTTCTGTCCAAGGTCGCCGTCGCTTTGGGCCGTGCACGGGAGGTCGGTTCTGAAGTGTTGAGCGAATGTCCCTGGGTCTGATCCGGCCGTCCACACACGGGCGTCAACTTCACGGTGCTTGAACAACTCACCGACACGGGCGAGTGTGTGCCGCACCATCTGGTCGTGCAGAGCCGCCGCGCCATCGGCGCCCAAAGCAGGAATCAGGCGAGTCTTGGCCCGCCCCGGCTGCGGATACTTGGCAAAGACACCCACGATCTCGCTTCTGCACGCACTCAGTCTGGTGGGCCACAGGGCCTCCTTTGCAACGGTGGCGAGGATCTTGGCGGCCGCCTTGGCCACACCTCGAACCGTGCCGGAGATCTTCGATTTTCCGGCACGACGCCGGCCGTAATCGACGGGCACCTCAACGGCTCGAAGCCCGCGGCGTGCCGCACGGATCTGCATCTGCACGGTCCAGCCGTAGGTGTTGTCGTCCATGCGGAGTGAGCGGAGCGACGTCATTCGGATCGCCCGAAACGGCCCGAGGTCCGTGTACGACACTCCCCAGAGCCAGCGGATGAGCGCGGGCGCGAGCACGTTCCCGAGTCGCTGTGGCGGCGACATTGCTCCAGTGGTCAGGTTTCCGCGCGTTCGGGAGCCGATCACCATATCCGCACATCCCCGGACGATCGAGTCAACCACACGGTCCATCTGCTCGGGGAAGTCGCTTCCGTCCGCGTCCAGGAAGACGAGCACGTCAGGCACGAGGGTTGGATCGCTCCCTGCCGCGACGATGCCGGCTTGACATGCCCGGCCGTACCCCCGGAGTCGCTCGGATACCACCGTGGCTCCCGCCGCACGAGCAACCGCCGCAGTGCGGTCCGTGGACCCGTTGTCAACGACGATGATCCGATCAGCCCAGTCCGGGATGCGTGCGATGACTCCCGGCAGGGCGCCCTCCTCGTTGAGTGCCGGGATGACGACCGCGATGACGGAACCACTACGCACGGCTCACCTCCAACGCACGCGTTGTTCCGCGAACACGCCCGATGACTGCCCGAACTCCGGCGACAAACAGCAGGCTCCACACGGGCGCGTGCTGGAGCCAGTGACCCAACGGGTACGCGAGTTGATCCTGCAGGTAGTAGATTGGCAAGAGGGCGACATAGAGGAGGAGTGGCAGGCTTGGGCGGAGGGTGAGCAGCGGGAGAGACCAGAGCCAATACCACGGGAACTGTGTCGGGCTGAGCATGAAGATGGTGCCCACGATGAACAGGCATCGTGCTATCAGTTCCATCGCATCGGCGGGCTTGGAGCGGAGTTGCCAAAGGACGACGCCCCCCAGCAGCGCTGCCGATGTGAGCCGCATGATCGCGTGCGAATGCCACGCCTCGATGCTAAGCATGGTCAGTACACGCTCGGTGAGCCAGATGCCAGCGCGAAAGTATCCGTCGTTGTTCTGCCAACCCTTGCCGTACGCGAGAAAGCCGCTGCTCTCAGCGTGCGAAACGAGCAGAACCGGAAGCCACAGCGTCGCAGCCAGGATTGCGCAGGCTGTAAGCGTCAAGGCAAGCCGACGCCACTGCCCCAGCATGGGACACATGACGAGTGGGACAAGCACGATGGGCCAGACCTTCACCGCCGAGGCGATGATGAGCCACGCCGCCGCGACACCACCCTTGGAACGCACCGCCGCGAGCAGCGACACGACGATGAGCGGCAGCAGCAGAATGTCCATGTGCAGCGACGAGTATACCTCGCGGAGCAGGAGCGGGTTCCAGGCAAACCAGATGACCCGGCTCGCCGGAAGCGAGAGTGCTTTCAGGAGTCTCGATAGCAGCATCAAGGTCGCGGCGTCGGCGAGGAAGAAGACAATCCGCAGGCCGACGGGGCTGAAAGGCGCGATGGCGTACGCGGCGGCGAAGACCCCTTGCGCCGCAGGTGGGTAGATGGTCGCGAGCGCGGGGTGGTTGATGCTGGAGAGCACATCTCCGGAGCGGGCGGCCAGCGCGGAAAGTTTGTCCCCATCCGAGCCTTGAACAGTTCCGGCGAGCACGTCGCTTGGGGCGTGACGGTATGGGTTGAGACCGCCGGCCGTCACGGCCCCGTCCCACAGGTAGCGCTGGTAGTCAGACTCCAGCATCGGCGGAGCGAGACACACGACAAGCCGGGCGAAAATGGCGACCGCAACGATCCAAAGGGAACTCAAGTAGAGGTGATGTCGATGTCCTCGAAACAACGCCGCTAAATAGACCGCACCAGCGGCCACGCCGCCAGCGGCGAGCCACACGAGCGCGTGCTCCCGAGTAATGGTGCCAGCCTGCAGCACATAGGAGAGAACGCTCAGGAGGATCGCATACGACAGGAGTGACGCGCCAGCGATGCAAAGGACAAGCCTGCCGTTGCCTGGTGGCCGAGAGTCGCTTCGGAGAGATGGCGGGGAATGGGCTTGTTGCTCGGTCATCGTCTCCACGCCAGAAGATGCTCGAACAGCTTCTTGACACCCGGTGTCAGCCGCGTCCGGTTATAGGCATCCGCGGCTCGTTTGATGACCTCCGCCTGGGTCGGGTACGGATGGATGACACTCGCCAGCTTGCGGAGCCCCAGCCCGTGGGTCATTGCGGTGGTGATCTCGGAGATCGTCTCGCCCGCGTGCCGTGAGACGAGCGTGGCTCCAAGAATCTGGTCGGTACCCTTCTTCAGGAGGACCTTGAGCAACCCATCTTCGCCGTCCAGGATCGCGCGGTCGACCTTGCCGAGTTCGACCGCGATGGTGTGGGTGGCGATGCCTTGCTCCTGCGCATCCTTTTCGTACAGTCCGACGTGGGCGATCTCTGGGTCGGTGAACGTGCACCACGGCATGACCAGACGGCTGGCCTTGGCACGACCGAAGAACAGCGCGTTCTGGATCACGATTCGCGCCATCGCGTCGGCGGCGTGCGTGAACTTGTACTTGCTGCACACATCGCCCGCGGCATAGATGCGAGAGTTGGTGGTCCGCAAGCCGTCGGTGACTTCCACGCCGCTACGAGCATCGAACTTCACACCCGCGGCTTCAAGCCCCATGCCCTCAACGTTGGGTGCGCGGCCGATGCCGACGAGAATCTCGTCCACCTCCAGGCGTTCCTCGCCGCCGGCGGTTTTGAGAATCAGAGTCTTTCCCGAAAAGGTTTGTTCCGCGCGTACGACGCTCGTGCTGAGCTTGAACGCAACCGCATCTTGGCGCATGGCTCGGATGACGAACTCGGCGGCATCCCGGTCCTCGCGCGGGAGGATCTGCTGGGCCATCTCGATCACCGTGACCGAAGACCCGAACCGCGCGAAACACTGGGCCAGCTCGCAGCCGATGGGGCCGGACCCGAGTACCGCGAGCCGGCGGGGCAGTTCGGTCAGCGTGAAGACGTTCTCGTTGTTCAAGAACCCGGCTTCGGCAAGGCCGGGAATCGAGGGGGTGGCCGGACGAGCACCCGTGGCGACACACGCCCGCGCGAATTGCAGACATTGTCCACCCACAGAGATCGTGTCCGAGCCGGTGAACTTCGCCTCTCCGATAAAGACATCAATCCCCAGCGAGCGGAATCGCTCGGCTGAATCGTGGGGCGCGATTTGCGCGCGCAGGCGGCGCATTCGTCCCATCACCGCTCCGAAATCCGCATGGGCCCCGTCGGCGCCACGAACTCCGAGTTCACCAGAGCCACGCGCCTCCGCGACGGCCCGTGCGGAACGGATCAACGCTTTGCTCGGCACACACCCGAAGTTGAGACAGTCTCCACCCAAGAGCCGGCGTTCGATGAGGGCGACCTTGGCGCCCATGCCTGCTGCCCCGGCCGCGGTGACAAGACCGGCGGTGCCGCCACCGATCACAACCATGTTGTAGCGACCAGAGGGAGTGGGATTCGTCCACACCGGCGGATGCACCGCGTTGAGCAGAGCTGAGTTGAATTCGTCGAGCGGCTGGAGGTCCCGCAAGAGGTGCGGATCAATCCCGGTTGGGGTGGCGGACGAGGTGGAGGATGTCGGAGGCAGCATGATTGGTGTGCCGTTCTGAGATGGTCCGCGAGCGGTCGCCGGATGGGCTTCGGTGCCCGTCGGGTTCGCAGACGAGTCGTTCGTTCTGAGTGCCATATGGACGACTCCCCTTCACTGTGAATCCGCGAGCCCGCGATTGGCAATGCTGTTGAGTTTCCAGCTGTAGTCGAGGAAGGCCACGCGGGGTTCTTTGCCCGCGTTGATCAGACGGACGAGTTCGGGGGAGTATTGAGCAGCGAAGGCGGTGACGGACGAAGCCTTTTGCGTGAAGTCGCCACCATACCAGTCGTACAGCGCCGTGAGGGCCACCTCGCCCTTGGCCTCGTTCAACCGGAACCAGCGTGGATGCGTGTGCACGTATCTGGTCTGATCGGTCAGCTGTTCTTCGAGTCGGGCACCGGTGTACGCGTCCGCCCGCAATGGCGGGCAACCCACCGCCGCACACACGAGTGCGAAGTGGACCCGCGGCTCGGCGAACTTGGGGCGGATCAACTCGTGCTCGATCTGGTTGAGGCTGTAGGTGCCGCCGGCAACTTCCCACCGCTTCGCGTCCCATCGCTGGTCGCTCGGGATGTCCTTGATGGAGTCGATGGTGTAGTGGTCGAGGATGAGCCGGAGTGTGAAGGCGTTGTAGGCGTTGATGAGGAAGGCCAAGCGTTCGTCGCGACCGAGCGTCTCCACATCCGCCTTGCCGATGGTGGTGATGTACGCGTCGAGCGCCGCGGGGTCCTTCTTGAGACCGTCATAGTCCACGAACCCGCCCTCGGTGACATGCTTGTGCAGCAGCGAGTCGAACGCCGAGTGATCGAACTTGACGCCCTCCGCCTTGTTTGCGTATGCCTCGTGAAGCGTCGCCTTGGGCGGGCCGAACATGCTTCCGAGCCGACCCTTGTTCAACTCGGCGCACGCTGCCAGCACCGCGAGTACGCTGGCCGCGACGATCAGCTTGCCGATGGGCTTGGAAGCGTGAGCCGTCTCGCCGTTGGCGGCGGGTTGCGGAGATTCGGGATCTTTCAACGCGGACTCCTTCAGCGCCTTGCGGGCCAGGCGTGTCACGTACACGCTCACGACGATGGTTGCGAGCAACCCAGCGCCCAGCAGCACGTACTGCCACGGGTTCTTTCCGCTTCCGCCCGCCGCCGCCGTCTTCCCGGCGTAGCCCAGATAGACGTATAGGAACGTCCCCGGCATCATGCCGATCCAGCTCGCGAGGATGTGCGGCCAGAATCGCACCGGAGTGAGGCCGTAGAGATAGTTGCCCAACGAGAACGGCACGGCGGGCGATAGCCGCAGCAGCGCGATGATCTTCCACCCGCCCTGAGCGATGGCCTTGTCGATCGCCCCGAAGGTGCGGTTGCTCTCTGCCATCTTGCGAACCTTATCGCGTGCCAGGTAGCGAGCGATGAGGAACGATGCCGCAGCAGCGAGCGTAGATGAAACCGACACGATGGCAAACCCCCCGGCCAGCCCAAAGATCGCCCCCGCCGCGAGCGTGAGCGCCGAGCCGGGCACGAAGAGCACGGCGGCGACGAAGTACGCGAGGCCGAAGACCACGGGGCCCCAGGGACCGAGCGTCGCCACCTGCTTCTGTACGAGGTCGAGCAGTTGGCCCGTCGGCAGGGCGCTGAGAATCACCAGCACACTCGCGGCGATGACCAGCCACGCGGCGACCCGCAGAACACCACGGGCACCCGATGTCGCAGCTTTGGCAGGTGCGTCGAGGGGTGCTGGTATGCCTGGCAGAGCGTTGCTTGCATCGCTCGAATGATGCGGAATCGATGCGTGGGTGGTCGAGTGGTTCATGGCTCACAAGGGAACAGGCTTGTCCCGCGTCCTATTCCCTGCGGCCTACTTCTGAACGTTGAGACTCCAGTCGTAGGGCAGGAACGTCGGCTCGACCGTCCCGCCGCGGCGGAGGAACGATCGCAGCGGCGGGCAGTATCGAGCTGCATGGGACACGATGCTCGCTCCTGCCCGGCCTCCCTGCGACTCAAAGTCCTTCGCGTACCACTTGTAGATACTGCTCAGTTCGAGCGTCGGAACGGAGGGGGCGTTGGGGGGATTGGAGGCGTTAGCGTCGAACCTCAGCCAGCGCGGGCTGGAGTGGAATCGCCGGGCCTGGTCGTCGAGCTGGGCATCGACCCAGCGGCCCGTATACGCCTCGGCTTGAAGGGGCGGGCAGTCGTGCCCGGCGCACACCAGCGCGAAGTGGATGCGAGGGTCGTTGAAGACCGGGCGAATCATCTCGTGCTCGATCATGTCCAGACTGACCTGTCGCCCGGCCAGTGTCCAGCGCACCGCCTTCCAGCGGTCGGGCTCGGGGATGTCCTTGATCGACGCGATCGGGTATCGTTCGACAATGAGTTTCAACGTGAAGGCGTTGTAGGCGTTGAGCAGGAGTGCGAGTTGCTCGTCGCGCCCGAGCGATTCCAAGTTCGTGCTCGCCAGCGATGCGAGGTACGCATCGAGATCCACCGGGTCGCGCTTCAGCCCGGCGTAGTTGACCATCCCGTCGGCATCGACGATTCGGTGCAGCACGCGGTCAAACGCCGCGTGGTCGAAGGATGGCGCTGCGATTGTGGTGTCGCGCCCCGCCGCCGCGCTGGTGGTGGTCGGGCCGGTGTTCACGCCCGCCAACGTGTCCAGCAGCACGGGCTTGAAGGCGCGGTCGGGCTTGAACAGGTACAGGGCGTTGGGCGTGCCGCCGGAAGCCGGGCGTGCGTGCAGGTACGGCTTCATCGCGGGCGTCGCCGAGTTCGCTACCGTCGCGCCGTCGTCGGGGCCTTGCTCAATCGTGACAAATGCATCCAAGCCTGCAATCAGGTGCGGGTGCGTCAGCCACCCGATCGCCAGCGTGTCGTAGGGATTGAACGCGGCCACGCCCAGGCCCTTTTCCCATCGGTCCAGCCAATATTGGCTCGTGCGGTCGATCCACGCCCCCGCATCGGAGAGACGAGCGAGGTCGGCCAGATCCTGCCGCGAAATCCAGACGGTGGATGAGACTTCCCACGGAGCCAGCACCAATCGAACCCCGTGGTCGAGGATGACCTGCATGGCCGTGGGATCAAGCTCGAAGTTGAAGTCGGGCGGGGCGGCCTTGCTCTTGTCCTTGAACTCATCGAGCAGGAACTTCTGGCCCGGGCGCCTGCCCGCGACGACCAGCACCTGCGTGATGCGCGGGGCAAGGTCCGGGTGCAGCTTCAGCAGCGTGCCGATGTTCGTCACCGGACCGACGGCGGCGATCGTCATGGGATTCTCACGCAAAGCCGCGGCCATCGCCCGCACTGCGTCGGTGTCGATGCCGAGTTCCGCGCCCGATCCCGCGCCGCGATGCACCGGCATCCCGGGCGGGCCGAAGCGCGAGATGATCTGGTTGGCGACGTGCTCGGCCTTGTCGATGTCGGTGTTGCCAAAGACCACGCTCACGCCGCGCACGCGGAGCTCGGGGCTGTGAAACGCCTGGATCATCATCAGCCCGTCGTCCACGTCCCCAACACCATTGGCGGTGTCCACGTCGAGCCAAACGTCGATGCGCGTAGAAGCGTCTGGCGCGGTTGTCGCCGCGCGAAGAGAACCCATGGCGGGCAGGACAAGCAACTCGAATGCCACGAGGGCGACAAGTAAAGAACGGATCATGGTTGCAACGACTCCGGGGTATGTGTGTGCAATGCGCGGCGTGCAGTCTCAAGTAACGCAGCCCGCCGTCCGCCGCTCTTGGGCATCGGCAACTGGGCCACGCCGATGAGGCGACGGATCATCTCGACGGCGGCGTAGTCCACCACGAGGCGCGGGTCGAGCGTGATCGTGCCGTCTGACTCGAAGGCGGTCAGCGACGCGGCGAGCCATTGGCGGGGCATTTCCCCCGTCGCGTCGGCAATGGTGAGGTGCCCCATCGCCACGCCAACATCAAACTCCGCCTCGCCCGCGAAGCCGAACTCCGGATCGATGATTCGCACGCCCTGATCGCCCTCGACCCAGCTCCCCGGGAAGAAGTCGCCGTGGATGAGGCAGGGGCCGGGCGAGAGGTAGCGTGCGCCAAGGGCCGTGAATCGAGCCCGGACACAGGAATCGCTGATGATCGCGGCGCTGGCGGCGCGAAGCCCCGGCTCGTGCTTGTCGAAGTCGAGCCCATTGGCGGGGTCAAGCGGCACGTTGAAGATGTGCTCGAAGTTGAGCCGCCGCATGGCCATGTTGGATGGAAAGCCTGCGACGCGTCCGCGCGTGCCCGCGTGCAGGCAAACCAGGTACGATGCGAGTTCGGCGAGCGCTGTGCCCGGCAGCGTCATGCCGCGATAGACCGCCGTCAGGTCGCGGAGGCTGCCAAGGTCTTCGAGCACCAGCACGTGCATGGTCGCGTCGAACCCGAGCACGCGAGGCATCCGCCCAGCCACGCCGCGGATATCCGCAATCTCGCGGTAAAAGGCGTGCTCGACACTGGTGCGTTCGACGGGGGCGGGGATCGACGGGTACTTCTCGACCCACGGCCGCGACTGCTTGACGATGAGCGTCCGCACGCTGGTCGTGACCCGCAACGTGAGGTTCATGTTCCCTTCGCCAGCGCGCGCGACGTGCTCGATGCGTTCACCAGATGCAAGCAGGCCAAGACGCCCCAACACGAGCCCGAGGGGTTCGCCGGGCGCGGCACACCATGAGTCAGAGAGCAGCGGGAAGCCCGCGTCGGTCGCGAGCATAGTCGAGCGTGTGCTCATATCATTCCTTGCAGTCGGCGCGAGCGCGAGTTCGATGCGGCAAGTGGGGATGTACAACTACCGCGGGAAATCGTTGCTGATCAGCCACGCAGGGGTGCGGAGGAAGTCCACGCCGAACTGGCTCTGCCGGATCGGCGGCGGGAGGGACTCGAAGTACCCGCGCAGGTTGTTGAACGTCTGTGCCTTCGCGTGCCCGTCGAGGTAGCCGAAGTTGGAGATGTCCCTCTTTCCCTCGCGGGCCACGTTGCGGTCGTAGATGTCGCCCGAGCCGGTGTGGTGGCTGGTGCTCTCATCAACCCACGCCACCGCCTGCGAGTCTCCCACGGGCAGCGAGCCGACCTTGACGTTCGCGATATTCCGCGTCGCCCAGACCTGCGGGTACCAGTACTCGCTCGGCGCGAGGTTGATCCATAGCGCCGTGGACATGTAGAAATAGTTGGGCTTGAAGACATCGTCGGGGGCGATGCCGCTGTAGGGGTTCTCGCCGGTGATGGCATACCCGTTGTCGCCAGTGCGGAAGGCGCTTGGGCACTTGTACACTTCTTTACGCTCGGCCTCGCCAAGGTACGGGTGAAGTAGGCTGCCGATCGAGTCCCACACCCGCATTCCTGCGTATGACCCGCTGGTGATGGGCGTCCCCGGCGCGGCCTGCCGCGCCTTGGGCGAGATGCCCCCGGCGTTGTTGTACGATGCGGCGGGCGTCGTGTCCTTGAAGTCGATGGTGTAGGCGTTCGTGGCCAGAGCAAGCTGCCCGACATTGACCAGGCACTTGATGTCGCGGCTCGCCTGCCGGGCCCCACCAAGGGCGGGCAACATTATCCCGACAAGCAGCGCGATGATGGCGATGACCACTAAGAGTTCGATGAGGGTGAACGCACGAGCGCGGATGGGCATGGACGGTCTCCGGAAAGCCGAGATGATGGACCGAGGGCGGGGCGAAGCCTTGCCCCCATCCAATGAAACAGGCAACCTGTCCCGCCTATTCCCGTGAACGAACAGACGTTGTCCCCCCGAATTGTTCCTCAGGTAGATCATCGGCAATTTCCACAAGAGTGCCGACGCCGCAGCCCTGCTGATCGAGTGTACCCTGCGCGACGTGACGATGCTCCGCGACCAGCCAAGCCCAGTTCACGACGCTCTGCTTTTGGGTGTCTGGACCAGGAAGGACTCGATCGCGGCGAGGCCGGCGTTCCGACCGGACACGCGCGGACGCTGAGCGTGAGGAGTGTTCATGTCCAAGGGTAACAGGTGAAGCGGCACGTCTATTCCACCGGACGCCTACGCCGCCACCGTCGCGCTGGCGATATCGCTCCACGGCCCCGGCGTG
>Ga0209591_10004408_pt1 | contig 15962 bp, 14 predicted proteins | sample MAT01_FD_187207 | JGI IMG/M metagenome (GOLD analysis project Ga0209591, IMG submission 187207) | Freshwater microbial communities from Lake Fryxell liftoff mats and glacier meltwater in Antarctica - MAT-01 (SPAdes) (version 2) | ecosystem: Environmental > Aquatic > Freshwater > Ice > Liftoff... | reverse complement strand
GGTGCTCGCGCTCAGCGGAGGTGTGGATAGTTCTGTGGCTGCGCTCTTGCTGGATCGTGCGGTGGGCGATAGGCTCCATTGCATTTTCGTGGACAACGGCCTGCTTCGGAAGGATGAGTATACCCGCGTTCTGGAAAGCTACAGGCACTTGGGCTTGAATATCACGGGTGTCGATGCCAAGGACGAATTCTATAGCGCGCTCAAGGGATTGGACGATCCAGAAGCCAAACGAAAGGCCATCGGGCGGGCGTTCATTGAGGTCTTCGATCGCGAAGCCCATCGCATCAAGGATGTGAAGTGGTTGGGGCAGGGTACGATCTACCCCGATGTGATCGAAAGCGTGAGCGTGAACGGGCCCAGTGTCACCATCAAAAGCCACCACAACGTGGGTGGTTTGCCAGACCACATGAAGCTGAAGGTGGTGGAACCTTTGCGGCTGCTCTTCAAGGATGAAGTGCGCCGCGTTGGTAAGGAACTAGGGCTTGATCCCAATATCCTGGGCAGGCATCCGTTCCCTGGTCCTGGCCTGGCGATCCGTATCCTTGGGGAGATAACCCCGGAAAAGGTCGCCCTCTTGCAAGAGGTGGATCACATCTTCATCCAAGGGTTGCGTGACGAAGGCCTCTATGATCAGGTGTGGCAGGCGGGTGCGATCCTGCTTCCCGTTCGCAGCGTTGGGGTTATGGGCGATGAGCGTACGTACGAAAATGCTATTGCGCTGCGGGCTGTTACCAGTACCGATGGCATGACCGCGGACTGGTGCCATCTGCCATACGAATTCCTTGCACGGATCTCGAACAGCATCATCAACCGGGTGCGTGGCGTGAACCGGGTGGTGTACGATATCAGCTCCAAACCCCCGGCTACTATAGAATGGGAATGATCGCCCGCCTCCTTCTGCTCTTTTCGTTCTTCGCAACAGGTCAACTGATCAGGGCGCAAGAAGTGCGTACCATCAATGGCCGGAAATTCACCATCCACGTAGCGCAACAGGGACAAACGCTCTACGCCATTGCTCGTTCCTACGCGGTTCCTGTGGACGCTCTGGTCAGCTCCAATCCTGCCACGCAGGACGGGTTGAGTGTTGGGGAGGAAGTGCTGATCCCCATGGATGCTGTGATAAAGAAGGAACGTAAGACAGCCCCGGTCCTGCGATCCGATGGCGAGTTGCTGCACACAGTGCGAAAGAAGGAAACCTTGTTCGGTATAGCCCGTGCGTATGGGTTGGACATGAATGCGGTGTTGGAAAGAAATCCCGAAGCGACAGCCTTGCGCGAGGGCATGGAGTTGGTGATCCCAACAACGAAAGTGAGTGGCACCACCCCCGCCGCTTTGTTACCCGCCGTGCCCGATGATGCGGTGCAACACTTGGTACAACCGGGTGAGACCTTGTTCTCCCTTGGCCAACGGTACGGAGTGAAGCCGGAAGCGATCCAGCGCGCCAACGCTGGCCTTACAGCGGGACTTAAGGCCGGTGGGACCATTCGTATACCACGTCCTGCAGCGGGCGATCCGGGTCTACCCGTTGCGGTGCCCACCTTTTCCAGAACGGAGAAGTACAAGGTGGGCCTGATGCTACCCTTCGCGGTCGATCGCAACGACAGCGCATTGGCGAGTACCCAAGCCGATGATGCGCCCACCTTTTATGAGCCCACCCGTATCGCGGCGCAATTCCTCCATGGAGCGCTGATGGCCATCGACTCGTTGAAGAGTTGTGGCTTGCACGCCGATGTGGAAGTGTTCGACATGGGGGACGATATAAAGAACTGGAATGCGGTGATCAAGCGACCAGAGATACAGGACTTCGACCTTTTCATTGGTCCCTTTCACCGAACGGCCATTGAACAGTTGGCCAGGGTGAACTCACATGCGCACATTGTTTGCCCGGTGCCGCAAAGCAACAAAGTGATCTTGGGCATGCCCAATGTGAGCAAGGTGACACCGACGCGATCGGACCTCGTGAAATTCAGCGCACGCTATGTTGCGCAGAAGCATGCAACGGATAACATGCTCCTGGCTTGTCCGGACATTGCTTCTGAGAAGGAGATCCAGGAGCAAGCTCGTCTGGCGATGAACGAAGCCTTGGCAACACGAGCAGGACGTTATCGCGATACGGTGCTGGTGACCCGACCAGGCCGCCGCGATGTAAGCGCGCTGACCGGAAAACTGGATGCATCGCGGCTCAACGTGGTGATCTCCACGAGCGAGGATGTGGAATTCGTGACCGCACTCGTTGGTAAGCTGAAGGCCTTGTCCACCAAGTACCGCATCCAATTGGTAGGCATGCAAAGTTGGTCCGATATGGGTTCCGTTGCCGTTACCGATCTGGATGAGCTGGGGTTCACTTATGCCGCACCCGATTTCGTAGACCTCGTTGACCCGCGAACACGCTCCTTCACCGAGCGCTTTCGAGCCGCCTACAAGACCGATGTGGATGAGTACGCCTTACTGGGTTTCGATGTCACCTTCTACTACCTCAAAGCCCTCATGACCCACGGCAGGGATCTCGCTTCGCATTTCGCCGAGGTGCGTACCGAACCCTTGCACATGGGTTTCCACCTATCGCGTACGGGTCCGGAGAACGGCTACCGCAACGAGTGCGGCTTCATGTTGCAGCAGAAGGACCTGCAGCTGATCAAAGCTCCCTGAACGCCATCAATTCACGACCTGCGCGTTCAACGCGGCCATTCCTTGCCGTGCTTGGGCATGCTCTGGTGCCAGGATCAAGGTTCGCTCCCAAGCCCTTCGCGCACGGGCGAATTCTTTCGCATTATAGCAAATGCCGCCAAGGTCGTACCAAGCGTTCGCGTTCATGGGTGCGTACTTCAGCGCTTTTTCCAATTGCGCCATCGCTTCAGGGAAAGCACCTTTTATCCCGGCAGCCACACCGCCCCTATAGTACCGGTCGAACAAGAAGGCATCAAGCTGCATCAGCTTCGCATCCTTGGGGTCTTTAAGGCGCGCACGGTCCCACCACATTTCTGCTGTGTCCATACTATCCAACCGGTAATAGGCCAGGCCCATGTTCAACAAGGTGGGCATGTAGTTGCGGTGAATGGAATCGGCCACCATGAAATAGCGCGTCGCTTCCAGCGCGTGGGCTCGTTTTTCGGCTGGCGTTCTTGCGGAATCGCTGGCATGTATAAGCGCGATCCCGGCGAATGTGTTGGTCCGGGCACTATTCGGTGAAATGCCCACATCGTGCAAGAAGAGTTCATCCCCTGTTCGCCAATGGGTGTTGCGTTCAACTATCGCATAGCCAGAAGCTGCCGTAGCCAGCACGAGCAAAGCCGCCAAGGGTAGCATTAGCCTGCGTGGTTCCCCCATGCGCGACCAAGCGCGGTGCAAAAGCTCCACACCGCCGATCAGGAAGGGTACGGATGCTTGATACAGGAACCGCTCGGCCATGGGCGCACCAATGTTGAAGACAAGGTTCGAGACCAGGAACAGGGAAGCCAGGTAGAACAGGATGCAATAAGCCAACACCTCTTTGCGGCGGAATGCGATGCATGCATAAGTGAACAACGCCATATGCAAGGCCGAAGACACCAGCACGAGCGGGTCGGTAAGCGCGCGATAAGGAATGGTATGGAAGGAGTAATCGTACGTTAGTGGATGTGGCCAGAACAGCAAGCCCAAGTAACGCCATTGCACATAGAGGATCGTGCCCAATTTCTCGCCCACGGTTGCCAGTAGGTAGGGGTTGTCCATGATCTCCGTGACCTCGTTGTTGCGTGCGTCCAAGAGCATTATCCGGGAGAGAAAATAGATCGCCACAAGGCCAATGACCGGTAGCGAGCGGATCACAGCCCCCTTCAAATTTTCACCTGTCAAGAAGTAGATCGTGAGCGGTAGGATGACAATGAAGATCAGGCCATTCTCTTTGGATAGGAGTGCCAGAACAAAAAACACAACTGACAGCACACCGGACCATTTTCCCGGTGATCGCATCGGTTGTGACCGATGCCGCTTTTTCGCCCGCTGTACCTCTGCGGCATCATTGCGGCTGGAACGCCATTGTATGTGGGCCAGGGCATGGTGAAGGGTGAGTAGGAGAAAGAGCAACGAGAGCAATTCGTCGCGGCCCTTGATGTTGGCGACCACCTCGGTGTGAACGGGATGGATGGCGAACAGCAACGTCGTACACCATGCCAGCCAAGGCCTATCTACGAAAACAAAACGCTGAAGAAAACGCAGCAACACCAAGCAGTTGAGCGCGAAAAGCAAGACGTTGACGGCATGATGTACAATGGGTTCGATGCCGAACAACGAAACCTCCACGGCATAGGTGACCAAGGATAACGGACGGTAGCGTCCACCAGATAAGTAGGCCGAAGTTCCAATGGAACCATGGAAACTATCGTGGGCCAGTATATCCGGGATGCCTGCAATGCCTTTGGCAACGTAAGTGTTCTCGGTCAAGACCAGGCCATCGTCCAACGCGAAGCGGTTCGCGAGCGTGTTCGCGTAGAACGCAACGGCGACCAGGACAATGGTCCAAGGTCCCATCAACCAACGTGGCATGTTTTCCATGGGGGCCGGGCTGAATTTGATCCGGGACGGTGGGACTAGACCGTGGCGTTGGCATAGATCAGCTCGTCCAGATCGCCGAAACCATGTGCCACTTTCGCCTTCAGCACAAAGCCGTTGGTCTGTAACAAGCGATCGATATCCTGGAAGGACGTCTTGTTCTGATACATATCGTCGTTGTGGTTCTCTAGCTGGATGAAGCGAATGGGGAACGATCGCGCGCCCATGAACAAGCCCTTCAGGCAGGCGAATTCGTGACCCTCCACATCGATCTTCAATACATCGATCGTTCCTTTTACCTGTTCAGGAATGAACGCAGAGAGTGTCGTGGTCTTCACCGCGTAGCGGTCCGTTACGATCTGCGAAGGTTCCACGCCGAGGACCTTGGACTTCTTCTGAAGATAAGCCGAGTCCATGTTCAATTCCTCGAATGTGGAAGTGTAGTCGAGTAGGTTCTCGTTGAAGGTGCGTTCACCAACGATGTCGCTCACTCCCAAAGCGAAGAGGTGGATGTTCGTGTTGCCGGCATACCGTTCGCTCAATCGGGCAAAGAGCTTGCGGTTGGGCTCGAATGCGAAAACCCGGCATTCGGGATCCATGCGGAGGAAGAATTCGATGGTCTGACCATTGTTGGCACCCACGTCCAAAATGGTCGTTGGGCGACCGAGATGCTCGTTGTACCAAGACCTTAGTCGACGTTCGAACACATAGCGCTCATTCAATGCGATCAATCCTTTTACAATGTGGACGCGTGTTTGCTTGAACATGGATCAATGGGCCTGCTTGTTGCAAAGAACGCTGAAGTTCCCTTTGAGTGGACCGGTAGGGGCCACCCCCGTGTTCCTGGCACCCTGATCAAGGTTTTGCCTCTTTATCGGCGTAACAGGGTTGATGCCCGCTTTGCAACCTTATCCGAGCCGTTCTGCTGGTGTAACGTAGGGGTATTGACCTCTGGGTTCGTTCTCCTTCGTGTATGCCGATCCATGTTCAGCGGTCTACTTGTAAACGTTCGGGTTCCATGGCCAGCGCACTTCGCATGGCCCAAGGTCCATCCACACCGAACAAGGTAAGCTGCAAGCCCGCCTGCCGTATCAACACCGCTGTTGGCAGGTCTATCAGGTCCATATGCACGGTGATGCCAAGGCATCCCATGCTCGCAGCGTTGCTCAGGTCTTTCGCGGGCTGTTCGGTGTATAAGAAAAGCGGCACCTGGTTCAGGGAGTTGTGCATGGTCCGTAAGAAGTCCTCGTTCTTGCATTCAACGAGCAACTTGCCCTGCAAGCTCTCGTGGGCGTTCAGCCTTCGTATCGCTCGAACATAGCTGTGCAAGTAGGACCACCAGTTGCCTTTCGTATTCAACTTCACATCCAGTGTGAACTCTGCAGACGGGTATTTTTTGGCGAGGTCCAAAAGCAGGCCATCCACGGCGACAATGGGATACGAGCGGTCTTCCACGATGGCCAGCGGACACTGTTCCAGATCCTTCCAAGCAAAGTCGTTGATGACCCCACTACACCCATTGGCACCGGACAACTGTAGATCGTGGAATGCGACCAGGACCGAATCCGCCGTCAGTTGGACATCCAACTCCACACCATCCATACCCAAGGTCAACGCAGTTTCCAAGGACTCCCGGCTGTCCAACGGCAATTCGCTGCCAGAACCAAGTCCGCCATGGCCGATGAGCTTGACCCCGGAGGTATCCGGAGCCACACACCCCGTGCAAACGAGTGTTAGCGCTATGGCGAAGGGAGTGAGGTTCACGGCACCACAGAAATACGAACCAAACGCTGAGCCGAAGCCTTTTTTTTCCATGAGCATGACCAATTCCAGACAATTGAATAGATCACCGGGTGCGATCATGGGTTCGTCCCATGGTGGCCATACACCGTAGCGTTCTTGCAGCCGCTGCTGCACCAATGGGCTGACAAGGTTCAAAGAATGACTTTGGCGCCAAGTGTACCACAAGCAGTTTCCCTGAACTCCATGGTCCGTGCGATCATTGTACAAGATCCATTTCGTAACGCGCGGTATTACCCCGCTCGTCCGTTACCTCCAGTTTGAAGGCTTTCTTCCCAGAGCCTTTGGTGAATTTGTCGAACGTATGGGTCAGCGTCTTGTTCTTGGGCTCGTATTCCATCAGTATCCAAGCGCCATTGAGGCTTGCCTTCCAAGCGTCCACCCCGGATAGGTTATCGGCTACTTTCAAGGTGAATTGGCTACGGCCGCTCATAATGCCCTTCAGGTCCACGTTGGTGATCACCGGCGGCACCGTGTCCACCATGACCGTGTAGTTTCCGAAGCCGCGGATGTTGGCTGAAACTGCTCCACCATTGTAGGTGCCACCAACGGCATTCACCTTTCCTTCGGGATCAAGGCGCACAATTAACGCTTTGGACTGCAGTGGTCCGGCCAGGTCCGTGGTGGAAATGCGCAGCGTGCTGCTCGTTTGTAGCGGCGTGAGCGGATCATGCAACACGTGCAACGGGGCAACGGCCTTGGGGGGCGTTGGTTTACGCTCGTACCGAACAAAAGCGTCATCATACAAAGCCAAAGCGGGAATTGTCAAGCTTACCCCGTCCTCGGCCAGCACGTTCTCGGTGTCATACCGAAATAGACTGCCTGCCGGATCGCTGGTTTGCCAGACTAGCGCTTGTTCGCGGGTTGCCCCGGTCAGGAAGAAGCTGAGTTCAGAAGTGTTCCCGTTCGCATCCGTCACCTGGAAGCGGATATGTCGCCGCTGGCCTGGCAATAGCACGATCCGGCCCTTAGCTTCTTCCTTGCCATAGATCCGCAATTTGTTGTTGGGTTGGAGGTAGCACCGGTGGTAGTCCATTTTCTGCCCTTTGAACAACGCATAGTCCATGTGTGCGTTGCAATACCGCGTTGTGCTGAAGTCGATCTCGTCGAAAACCACACTGAAGGTGGGCACGCTATCAACGAACAACGCAATGGAACGCACTCCGCACTTGGCCGCCATGCCATCGTACCGATCCACTGTATGAAGTGCCAGACCTACGGTGCCATATGCGTAGGGGATCTCGCCGGGCTTCAAGGTGTACCGGCCCGCGGCACCCTGCGCTGCGAACCCTTTTGCTTTGGCTGGATAGGGGCTAACGCTCGTGGTGTCGGTCAAGGGGTAGATGCGCACCCCGATCATTTCCGGGGGCGTCTTGTCATTCACTTCTATGCCCAAGGCTTCTGGGTCCAAGGCATGCTGGTCGCTTGTCCTTCGCAATTCAAAGTGCAAATGTGGCCCACCGCTCCCGCCAGTATTCCCGCTCAAACCGATCACGTCTCCCTGCTCCACTTTAAGAAACCCTTTCTCCGGAGTATGGTCGATGCTGAAATCCGTGCTTTTGTATTGGGCCTCCAAGCACGCATTCCCAACAGTACCGGAGAGCTGTTGCAGGTGACCATAAACGCTGGTATGACCGTCGGCATGGTCGATGTATACCGCTTTGCCATAGCCCCACGGGCTGATCTTGATCCGCGAGACCCAGCCATCCGCAACCGCTCGCACAGGGATCCCCTCTCGCCCTTGGGTGCGGATGTCCAAGCCAGAATGAAAGTGATCACCGCGGGGTTCCATGAAGTTGCCCGAAAGATCCATGGGGATATCCATGGGAGGGATGTAGCGGCTAAGCGGCTTGGCTTCTTGCGCGACCGCTAGAGCAGTGCTCAATAGGCTGGTCGTAAGCATAGTAAGTGGGTATAGTTGGGCCGAGTTCCGCAGCGTGGTCCAGCAAGGGTAGGGCATAGGGGGCGTTAGCGATGGTGGGGCAAGCTAGTGCTGAGGCCGGTACAGCTATCGTTCGCGGAACGGTTGGGGATCAACAGGTTGAGGTTCAAACAAAACACGTGCTGGAAAGCGCGTTGATCCTATCTTTGGCACTGGACCATGTACGGACCCCGTCCGGCCCATGAACACATTGACCGAACGTTTGCAAGCAATGCAAGAACAGGTGACCCGCTTGGTGCGGGAATATTCCGTGGTGCGCAAAAAGGCAACGGATCTGGAGATCGAGGTACGCGAGCATCATCGAACAGCAGAGGTGCTTACTGCCCGTGTGTCAGAGTTGGAACGGGAGAACGAGGTCCTTCGGAAAGGGCGCTCCGCTTCTGGCGGAACGATCGCTCCGGGAACGAAGGAACAGATCGATGAACTGGTGCATGAGATAGACCATTGTCTGGCCCTGCTCAAGGGGTAGCGAAGGTCGCCACGAACCATGGAAGAACGATCGATAAGGGTTGAACTCGCAGGACGCGCTTATCCGCTCACCATTAGTGAGGCAGAAGAAGCGAACGTGCGTCGTGCGGTAGAGGAGATCAATGAGAGCATTACCCGCTTGAAGGCCAACTATCCGTTGACCGATAAGCAGGACCTGTTGGCGATGGCCGCGTTGGAAGTAACTGTGCGTGCGTTGAACAGCACCACCCAGCGACAAGATGCCGAGGCGGATGAAGCCTTGGCTGCCATGGAACAAATGCTGTCAGAGGTCCAGGTCTAACCCCCCTCGCTTCCGGGCACGGGCCCACTGAAGGACATGCATGGCCCACTAAACATAACGTGGACCAATGGACATCATGAGCATTGTGGTAGGTGGCCTTGCCGGCCTTGTCGGCGGTGGAGCACTGGTTTTTGTGGCACTGAACACCGCCATGAAAAAACGCAGCCACGGCATTCTTAAAGAAGCCGAAGTGCATGCAGAAGCCCTGAAAAAGGAGAAGATCGTTCAAGCCAAGGAGAAATTCCTGCAGTTGAAGGAAGAGCACGAGAAGGAGGTTCGCGAACGCGAGCGGACCGTTAGCCAAGCACAGGACAAGGCCAAACAACGCGAACAGACCCTTAGTCGCCAGCAACAGGAGTTGGCCAACAAGGAAAAAACCGTCGAGAAGCTGAAGGAGGAACTACAGCAAAAGATGACCGGCCTGGATCGTAGACGGGAAGAGACCGAGAAGATGCACGCCAAACAAGTGGGCCTCTTGGAGAATATCAGTGGCCTCAACGCGGAGGAAGCCAAGAAACAACTGGTTGATTCGCTGAAGGACGAGGCCCGCACAGCAGCCATGGCCACCATCAAGGATATCTCCGAGGAAGCCAAGCTCACTGCCAACAAAGAGGCCAAGCGCATCGTGATCCAGACCATCCAACGGGTGGCCACGGAGCATGCGGTGGAGAACTCCGTTAGTGTGTTCCATATCGAGAACGATGATGTTAAGGGTCGCATCATCGGGCGTGAAGGGCGTAACATCCGCACGTTGGAGGAAATGACCGGCGTGGAGATCATTGTTGATGACACGCCTGGTGCTATCATCTTGAGCTGTTTCGATGCGGTACGGCGCGAAGTTGCCCGTTTGGCTTTGCACCAGTTGGTGAAGGATGGCCGTATCCACCCGGCCAGGATCGAAGAGGTGGTGGCCAAGACAAAGAAGCACCTTGAAGATGAGATCGTTGAAGTCGGGAAACGGACCTGCATCGACTTGGGCATCCACGGGCTACATGCCGAGCTTACCCGCATGGTGGGCCGTATGAAGTACCGCAGTTCCTATGGACAGAACCTGCTCCAGCACAGCCGCGAAGTGGCCAACCTGAGTGCGATCATGGCCAGCGAATTGGGCTTGAACCCGAAAACCGCCAAGCGCGCGGGCCTCTTGCACGATATCGGCAAGGTGCCCGATGAAGAGCCTGAATTGCCCCATGCCTTGTTGGGTATGAAACTCGCCGAAAAGTTCGGTGAGAAGCCCGACGTATGCAATGCCATTGGTGCCCACCACGACGAGATCGAAATGACGACGCTGCTGTCGCCCATCGTACAAGCATGCGATGCTATCAGTGGTGCGCGACCCGGCGCCCGTCGCGAAGCCACCGAAGCTTACATCAAGCGCTTGAAAGACCTGGAAAGCCTGGCGATGAGCTACAATGGTGTTACCAAAGCGTTCGCGATCCAAGCCGGACGCGAGTTGCGCGTTATGGTGGAAAGCGATCGCATTACCGATGCACAAAGCGACGAAATGAGCATGAGCATCGCGGACCGCATTATGAGCGAAATGACCTATCCCGGCCAAGTGAAGATCACTGTGATCCGGGAAAGGCGTTCTGTGGCTGTGGCGAAGTAGGGAAGTATGGGGATCATGATCACCATCGAAGACCCTTAGTAACGTAGTAGCAATGTTCGGCGAACCGGTTGTTCGCCGATCTTGCGGGACGTTACAATGCCATGGATCCCTTACCTACGTTGATCCGCGATATCTTCCAATGGGAGGTGCGCAGTTGGTCCAGGGCGTTGCCGCTTTGGACCCGCTGTTTGCCTTCGGTGCGGCCGTTGAAGGCGCTGGCCATTGGTGAGCGGGAGGGAGGGCTTAGTCTTTGGCTGGCCACTAGCGGTATCGATGTGGTTTGCACTGATCTGAGGGCGTTCCCCGCTGCGACCAAGGAGTTGCATCATCGGCATGGGGTGCAACACCTGATCACATACGCTCAAGCAGATGCGACCGCACTCCAGTTCGCCGATGGGTCGTTCGATGTGGTGATCTTCAAGAGCGTGATCGGCGCACTAGGGACCAAGGAGAAGCAAATTCTTGCGATACAAGAGATGCACCGGGTATTGCGATCGAAAGGGGTCTTGCTCTTTGCGGAGAACCTGCATGGCACCACCATGCACAGATGGTTGCGTAAGCGCTTTGTGTCCTGGGATAGCTATTGGCGCTACCTCGATCCGGTCGTCGATCGCGACCTCTTTGCACCATTCAGCGCGTTAGAGGAAGCTACGACCGGCTTTGTGGCGAATCTCGGACGCACCGAAGCGCAGCGCGATCTGATCGCTCGCTTGGATGGAGGCTTGGCACCGATCATTCCGAACACATGGAATACCATTTGGTACGGAGCAGCCATGAAAGCGTGATCGTGGAGATCCTGCGAGTATCCACACCCGCAAGCTGACTTACCAGCCTACTTTTGGCAAGCTTCTGAATTGTCTTTCTCCGGACCACAGCATGACCTTGATCCAACATCGCCTTGTCCTTGTTACCGGGGGTAGTGGTTTTATCGGAAGCCACGTCTGCGATGCATTGCTGGCGAAGGGCATTGCGGTGCGTTGTATGGATAATCTGGCAACGAGCAAGCGGGACAACATTGCCCATTTGGAAGGCCTTCCGGACTTCAGCTTTGTAGAAGGTGACATTCGCTCGGCGGACGATTGCTCCAAAGCGGTTGCAGGCGTAGAAGCCATTGTACACTTGGCTGCCCTGGGATCTGTGCCCCGTTCGATCAAGGATCCATTAGCGACACACGCGACCAATTTGACCGGCTTCCTCAACATGCTGGAAGCCGCACGCCACGAAGGCGTGGAGCGTATGATCTACGCCTCCAGTTCAAGTGTATATGGCGACTCAAAGGAATTGCCGAAACGGGAAGAGAACATCGGGTACCCACTCTCCCCGTATGCCGTTACCAAAGCAGGCAATGAAACCTATGCGAGGCTTTATGGGCGTTTGCACGGGCTGGGTACGATCGGTCTTCGGTTCTTCAATGTATTCGGTGAGCGGCAGGATCCCGAAGGTCCGTATGCGGCTGCTATTCCCAAATTCATCAAACGTCTTCTTCAGCACCACCCTCCACAGGTGTTCGGCGATGGACTACAGTCCCGTGATTTCACCTATGTAGGCAATGCCGTGCAAGCCGTGCTGCGCGCGCTCCGGACCGATGAGCCGAAAGCCATGGGTGAAGTGTATAACATTGCTTTCGGAGCATGTACCAACGTATTGGAACTAGTGGATGTCTTGCGATCGGAATTAGCCTTGGTGGACCCTGCGATCGCTTCCATTGGCGTGGAGCATCTTCCGGAACGTGCGGGTGATATTCGCGATTCGTTGGCTGATGTAAGCAAGGCCCGCATCTTGATGGGCTACGCTCCATCTACGGACCTCCGAGCCGGATTGGCCAAGGCTGTGCCTTGGTACATCAAGCATTGGGCATAAGGTCCGAAGCCATGCCCAGGGATGGCTTGGAAGACATTTCCCAAGACCGAATTGTGCGGTCGTCACTTGCGGTCAGCAGACTTTCTCCTCGCCAAATAGCAGCGTTCACCGAATGGGTATGTCCATCACGGCCCCGCACGGAACGGAAGAGAGGTTGCAAACTATGTGCGTCCCAGATCTTCACCAACGAATCACGGCCAACGGTAGCGATCCATCGGCCACGATCGTCCAAGGTTGTCGCATAAACGGCGCCTTTATGTGCAGCCAGCGTATGCAGGTTCCTACCCGTGCCATCCATTCTCCAAACCTTCAAATTCCCATCCTTGCCGCCGCTTAACAGCACGGGCTTTGTGGGGTGAAAGGCAACGCTCGTACACCCATTTTCGTGTCCTCCGAACCGCTCCAACTCATTGAAGAACTCTGTTTCCAAGAGCCGGATCATGCCGTCCCCGCATGCAACAGCAACTCTATTACGGTCTGGCGCTAGGGCAATGTCCCGAAGCTTTTCATCGCAAAGCGGTATCTGGCGCACGAGTTCAATACCATACCTGGTCCCACTCGTCGCGCCTGGCCTCCAACCCCAGGTGCTCAGCATTCCATCACCTCCGGCGCAGAGGAATTGATCATCGGTATAGGCCAAGATCCGAAAGATGCCCTTGGTGTGTAGTTCAACCACCTGCACTTCCGCGCGGGTTTTAAGATCCACTAACACCAGCCTTCCGGCACCCGTTCCGATCAAGAGCATCATGCGCTTGGGGTCTTGGAGCAAACTGAAGATGGCATCGCCGATCCGGGCTTGCACTACCCCATGCTCAGGCGTGTTCAGATCCCACTGCACCACCAGACCATCACCGCCCGCGCTTAGGAAGCCTTGGTCCAACAAGCCATTTGCCAAGGCATATACGGCCGAATTGTGCCCGATCAACGCTGTTTGGCTGGAAATGACGGGCATGTGATAGGTGGTCCAATGCCTTTCGCAAGCAGCTTCAAAGGGAGAACCTGCCAAATAAAGCAAGCCGTTTTTCCAATGTGATGTCCCTGTTGCGATAGGTATGCTCGTGAATTGCTGGCTGCGGCTTCCCAATTGCACGACCTTCCAAGAGATCATGAGCCACTTGTGGAAAGTGTTTCAGAACGGAGATCGTATTCAAGACCCGAAGGCTATAAGGGTCCGTTGGCCAGCTTGTCTCCGTTGCTGCTTGGAAAAGGATATCCCCTGTATCGACACCCTGATCTATGCGATGGATCGTTATTCCAACGTACTGTCGGTCATTCCGATAGCATTGCCAGAATTCAGCGCGGCTACCTCTGTAGTGAGGGAGCAGCGAGGTATGGGCGTTCAACGCTCCACTTGTTGCTGCAGACAGCAATGGCACTTGCAGGATCCCAGTTCCGAACACAACGAGAAGGTCAGGTGAGGATCGCTTGATCGAATTCACAAGATCAGTATCATTGATCGAACGAGCGAAGTGATGCGGTATGCCTTTAGGCCATCCAGTGGGTATCCCGGTTTCCTGTAGATGCTCCTCGAGCATCAGCTCAGCTGTATTTCGTAAGACCCGCTCTATATTCATCATTTCACGCACTCTGCGGGGATCGCGTAACGTGTTCATCTGGTTCACCAACTCATGACCGAGCGACTTGCGAAGCGCCCAACCTAAGCCCATTGGTGAAGGTGATAGCGGTGGTAACTCTGTTACAACAGATACTAGCTCGAGAGAAGAATTGGCAAACAAATGGACCAGGGCTTCGGCCGAGCGTGATGAGTTCGTTAGAATTATGACCCGTTTGCCCATTACAAGTCGAAATGTAAGGTTGCGCACCGACTGTCATTCTGTTCGATCCGAGGCGTCAAACGACCTTCCGTGCCTTTGACAACCCATTGTTCGGGCGTGATCCCTTGAGAACGTATGCTGAACGTATGACCTGCAAGGGTCTTCTGGTCGACGCTGCTGAAAGCGATCCCATCAGCATGGAAGAGAATGCCCTTGTTCTTCAGATCAACGGTGATATTGTCCCGTAGCACGAGATAGTCCAAAAGGTGCGATAGAGGACTAAGCATGACCTTTCGTTCAATGTGCCGCTCGCGCAGATGTTGCAGGCCTTGGCGGGTCCTGTTTGGAATGTGCTGCCGATCACCCATGCGCCCTGCAGGCCTTTTGCCTAAGTGGGTGTAGGCGATGCAAACACCACCCGTTGCAATGAGGCGATCGATCCTCGAAGGTGCAAGGATGTCACCGAGTCCGTCAATGTCAGCTTTTTGCCATTGCCCGTGCCGTTGGAACGTGTAGAACATTCGGCCATCAGGGAATCGATGAGGTCGGTATGCGGCATTGTCCTTGAATTGAGCACGGAACCCAGCACCTACTCCCATTACCTCTCCAACCTTATGTTTTGCGAGGTTCACTACGGCCTGTTTTCGGCTCCCCGTTCGTTCCAGATGATATGTCAACCAAGGTAATGGTCGATCTTGCCCTAGGGTAGGAATTATGGTTCCATCCCAAATGTAGCGCACTCCGATCTCTTGTATCAGATCCAAAGAATACAGCGGATTGGGGTATTTGTGGCCTGAAGCGTCGTTGATCTCAGGCATTGATCCATACGGATGATGATGAAGCAGATTGCCCGCGAAGGTGCTGTGGTCGACCCAAACTCTGGGCTTGAAGTGAAGGGTCTTTGCCTGATCGACCAATCGCACAGCATCATCACGCTCAAAGCCTCTGGATCCACCAAAAAGGTAATCACCCCATGTATGTATCGTATCGTGCGGGTGTTTATTCAGTATCTCGGGATGACCGAATAGATCCACTTGGTCAGGCAAATTCTTGTTGTAGGACCTGAAAAAGAGCGAATCTGCGAAAGGGAGGCCTATCTCATTCCAGATCACACGGTCCAACTCCTGCCAATCGGCATATAAGGTGTTGTCGGGGTCATTGGACAGTACTAACCAAGCGGTATAGGGGAATGGATAGCTGCGCAAAGCTGGGTCTTTGGTTCGCGCTCTGGTTGGGTGGGGCACCATTGCGCTCATTCCTTGCAACACAGCCGATGCAGGTTTGCGCAGCTAAGATAACCAGCTCGAATAAACCTAAAGGAATTACCGGGTCGCGTGTTTCGATCAGGAGTTGAATAGTGGTCCAGTATGCCGCAGCTTTCCATCACTGGTGATCCCACGTTCTCAGCGTATTCCAAGCGAAGATCCATTCAGGGGTATACAACCGATCATCTTCTTGCAGCATGAACCAGGCCCCATGCACAGGGCGGCGCAGGTTCTTTACGATGTGCATTTGTTGAGCTGGCATGAAGCTCTGGGCTAAAATGACGGCTAGTCTGCCCTCAGGGTCCGCTGCCAGGTCCACGATAAGCATGGCATGTCCAGGGCTTCCACCTTGAATGTAGACATCACCGATCCGGGGCTTCGCTGGGTCGCTCACGCTCAACTCCTTTTCCAA
>Ga0209591_10004406_pt1 | contig 15964 bp, 14 predicted proteins | sample MAT01_FD_187207 | JGI IMG/M metagenome (GOLD analysis project Ga0209591, IMG submission 187207) | Freshwater microbial communities from Lake Fryxell liftoff mats and glacier meltwater in Antarctica - MAT-01 (SPAdes) (version 2) | ecosystem: Environmental > Aquatic > Freshwater > Ice > Liftoff... | reverse complement strand
GGACCCGATGCAGCAGCACGTGCCACCAGTAAAATGTATAGTCCATCAAGACCAACGCGGCCAACGCCGCCAGGGCGCCCTGTAGTTGGAACACGCCCGTAAGGCCCCAGTGCCGTTCTTCCACCAGCCTGGCGAGTGGCTGAATCAGAGGTGCCTCGATCAGAATCGTGGCCAAGGCGCCAAGTGCCGCCAATAGCAAATTCCGAGTGTGATGCGGCAAAACCGGTTCCGTCCGTTTGCGCAGCGGACGCCGGTGTTCAAGCCACACCAGCAGGACAAAAGCGCCGATCACCAACGGTCCGGCAATCCAGGTAGAAAAGAATTTCATCGCCGATAATCCGCTGACCATCGCGCGGCATGGCGGGGCAGATCCGACATCTTCAACATGCGTTCCAGGTCCTCCTCCACATCTACATCGAACCACGTTGGGCCCGTCGCGACTTGCAAGCCGCACTGCGCGGCCCTTTGGGCCACATCGGCGAGCGCAAATTCGGTGGACCAGCGAACGTGGTCGAACATGCTGGCCTGCACGCGACGGCAGGCAATCGCAAAGAATCCGCCATCGAGGGTGGGGCCCAGGGTGACCTCGGCCTCCGATTCGAGCAGCGCGCCGATGTGGCGGGCAGGCAGGCCGGGGGAGTCGCTGCCCACGACCATCGCCATCTCGCGCCCGGCCGTCAAAGCGCCGGCCAGGGCCTCGAACATCCGTACCCCCAGATCGCCTTGCGCCTGCACCGTTCGGAGCGCCGTTGTATCGGGCCAAGCTTCGCTAGCGGAGTCGGAGGAAAGTTCCAGGTCTGCGTGCTCAGAGAAAGTCGAAAGCATCTCGAGCGTGTCCTGCACCAAAGCCGAGTGGAGACCGGCCGCCTGGTGCGGTGAGAGCGGCGGGCAGAGCCGGGTCTTTACGAAACCGGCGATGGGAGCTTTGGCGAATAAGATAAGGAGAGGGCGCTTCATGTTTCCGGTCGACAATTCCATGGTAACCATCATCGTCCCGGCGCTGAATGAAGAGGCGCTGATCGGTGGCACCTTACGCGCCCTTTTAGCGCTCAGCGGCGAGAAGGAAATCCTGGTCGCCGACGGCGGCAGCGAAGACCTGACGGTGGAAGTCGCGATCGGCCTCGGCGTCCGCGTCGTCGCCTGCGAGCGCGGCCGGGGTTCCCAGCTACGCACCGCGGCCCTCGAAGCTAGGGGATCTGTCCTGTGGTTCGTTCATGCCGATACCCGGCCCGAGCCTGGCGCCCTGGAAGCGATCCTCGATGCGCTGCGCGACGATGCGACGGCGGGGGGGAATTTCTCGCTCGTCTTTGAGGGTGACCATTATTCCGCCCGGCAAATGACCTCGATTTATCCCCATCTCCGCCGGCTTGGCTTGAGCTACGGCGACGCGGGCATCTTCATCCGGCGCAGCGTTTACGACGCCATCGGCGGTTGCCGACCCTACCCGCTGTTTGAGGACCTGGACCTGATCCGCCGGCTGAAGCACCACGGCAACTTTGTCCATCTTTCCAAGAGAATCTTCACGTCGGCGCGGCGATTTAGCGGCCCGCAATATGTGCGAGTCTGGGCCTTGTGGATCACGCTGCAGATCCTTTACTGGGCCGGAGTTTCCCCGCACCGCCTCGCCCGCTGGTACCGTCTCGCACGGTAGGTTCGAGGTCACGCTGGCCACCAGCGACGAAAATGCGGCGGGGATCGGGTCCAACACTTTTTCGCAATAGTAAGCAGTTGATCGCCCCTAAGTGCGGGATAAGTCCGGGATGCCTCGGGCTGCGCTGGTTTCCGCGCTGGTTTCCCCTGAGGGCTGCGCTGGCTTCCCCTGGGGCTGCGCGGGCTTCCCCCAAAAGCTTTAGCGACTTCCGAAGCATGATCCATTGAGGTACTTGACCGTGTCGGGCCAGTCAAGTTGGGCCCCAAGTCATTGCCCTGGCAACCAATTCAGCGTGGTCAACAGTTTCACAAGACTTGCAACTGCCGTATAGGGCTGAGGTTCGTCGAATGGACCGAATTTCGACGCCAATTTTTCAGCTCGACTCGTTGCGATACTGAGCTTTTCGCGCGTCAACGCAAAGATATCCCCCCGTCCTTTCTTGTATTTGGGAATATAAGTTCTAAGTCGTTCCATAACCTCGTCGCGATGGAGCGAACTTTGAACGTCCTCGAAATGCAGCAAGAGCCACAACTCGAACGAAGGTACAGAAGCTACGGCCTTGAAAATTACAGGTTGATGCAAATCGTTGCGCAACTTCGCGTCTCGCAAATTGGCTAGGGTTAACGCATCGTGAAAGGTCGGATGATCGTCGCGGTCGAATACCGCGTACACTCGCTCGAATGCCCGCGGCTGTATTCGTTTCTTCCGATCGCCTTTCTCGAATAACTCTAAGGCGTAATGCACCACCTGCAACGGTTGGGTTCCGAATTCACTAGAGTGTACTTGGACATTGGTGCCATGCAAGCGGTAGAAGTTGCGGATTTCGCCGAAGTAGCTGGGGCTCGGTCTTGCTGCCTTCGGAAACGATCAGGATGCGGTCGTAGCTGGCTCGTCGAGCCTGCTTGCGTTCGAGTTGCTTGCGCTGCCGCTCTTTGGGAGAGTTATCGCGGGGCACTAAACCTCCGGCCCTAGCGGACCGGTGAGGTAGGGCAACCCACCGTAGCGTCCCATCAAGTAGCCGCGCTCCAGGGCTTCATTCTTGCGAGGGCTAAACTCTGCCAAGCTGATTAGGCTGGATGCTTGGCGGCGATCTTTCTCAGCAAACCATATCTGATCTCTCCGGAAGAGGTCTGGAGCATCCAGGAGAGAGGTGTCGTGAGTGGTGAAGATCAGCTGGGCACCGCCGGTGTTGAGATCGGGCTTATGAAACAATTGCACGAGCCGCCTTACCAACATCGTATGCAAGCTGGCGTCCAATTCGTCGACCACCAGGGTAAGCCCCTTCTTGAGGATATCGATTATCGGGCCCGCCAAGGACAGCAGGATACGAGAGCCAGTGGACTCGTCCGCAAGATCGAACACGGCGTTACCGTGCTCGGTGACATGATGGAAACGCAGCTGATATTCTTGGCTCTCTTCGGCACCCAGCTGGTGTTTCCCGGTAGCACGGTCGAACTGAATCATCGGGCGGTGCACCTTTGTGGCGATGACATCGATATCGGCAATGCTAACATCAGCCGAAGTCATGAAAGCGCACAATTCCTTGCGGTTTTCTGCCTCCTGTAAGCTCTCGACGGAGAAACGTGGAGACAGTGGCGATGATTCATTCATGATGATCAGCCGACGGTTGAACCAATCGAACACCGGGAGCAGTTGTTCGCTGTTGAGCTGCGCGGCCATCGAAATAAACAGGGAGTTCGGGCGGGTGGCCCCTTCCCAAACCGTCTTTGGTCCCTTGAGGCCAGAGCCGAACTCGTAAATGTCTTTCCCGCTGTCGCTGTCGAAACGGCGATCAAACCACCGCTGTGGCTTGAACGCCTTATAGACCAGCAAGTGTTCACTGACAATGCGCTCACGGTTCAGGGCGAAGCCGTATTGGTAACGAACGCGATCGATCACAAAGGTGACCTCGAACTCGGTGGGGCGGCTCGTCGATTCGCCATCCAAACGGAAGGGATGAACGTCGAAAGTCTGCCCAGGCGACCACTTGCCCGAATCCACCACCACCCCGCGCATGTCTTGGAGGGCCTTGATTAGGTTAGATTTTCCGCCGGCATTGGCGCCATAGATGACGGCGCTCCGCAAAGCCGCAGACACCGCGCTGACTCCGGTTTCCAACGTGTTCGTGTCCAAGAGCGTTTTGTCTTTGGACGCGACAAGGCTCAGTACCTGCTCATCACGGAAGGAGCGGAAGTTCTTGACCCGAAACTCGATCAGCATTATATTCACCCTCAATTCATCGAATAAGCATCATTATTGCAGAATTATGTTGTAATGTATATTTATTTTACGAGACTCCTCATGGCGTCGCATGCCAAGTCGGGCCTTTGCCTAGTCCTTGACCGCCTCAAGATGGGGTGAGGTCCGACACTCGCCGCATTTTTAGGAGATTCGTAGAGACACTCATCGAACAGAACCCTCCTCCCGGCTTCAAGAGGTGAGCCAAGGGTAAGGTCTGGGTCACCTTCCGCGGCAATTGGTCCTCAAGACGGCCCGGACGTCCCCGGCGAGGGAAAGCTCTGAGATAGAGCGAGGCTAACTAGATCTTCTCCGTGTCGAGAGCCGGATACCCGGCGAAGACTTCTTCCACCAGCGCCCCTTGCGCCACCATCTCAGCCACGAGGCCGACCGGAATGCGGGTTCGGCGAAAAACCGGCGTACCCCCCAAAATCTCTGGATCGCTGACGACCCTGTTCTGAGCATTCGCGAGCTGCTTCACCCGCATCTCCACGCGGCGGCGGGCTGGCTTTTACTTCGAGGGTGAGGGCGCCGCGGCTGGCGAGGGGGTCCGCGTAGGCCATCGCGAAGAGAAACGCGAAGAGAAAATGGTGCCGATCCAAGCTGTCCTGAACGGCCTACTATTCGGATGTACCCTGGAGTCGACGGGACCGCATACAATCGCTATGACGGAGAAGTACGCGTCGCAGTCATATCGGATGGGTATTAATTTCATCGTCTACGCGATGACGCACTGACCAAAAGCGCGGCGTTCCGGCTCCGCACTCCGTCGCTCGAAGGCGCCCTTACTTCGCCAGCATCGGAATCAGCGACGAATACAGGCTGATCACCGCGGGACCCAAAGTCACCACCAGCACCGAAGGAAAGATCAGAAAGAATACCGGAAACACGAGCTTCACGGTCGTTTTGCGCGCCTGCTCCTGCGCCATCTGCCTCCGGCGAGTCCGCATATAGCGCGCATGCATCTTGAGCGCTGGCGCCAAACTCGTGCCGAACCGGTCCGAGTCCACCAGCAGATTCACCAGCTTCGTCAGTTCGGGCTCTTCATTGCGACGGGCCAAATTGGCGAGCACCTGCGCGCGCGGATAGCCGGCCCGCAATTCCAGCGGCACCACGGCCAGTTCCGTGCTCAGTTCCGGATAGGCATCGCGCAGTTCGCGGCTCGCTTCCGATAGCGACTGATCCAATGTCTGCCCCGCTTCAAGACCCAGCACAATCAGGTCCAGCGCCGGCGGCAACCCGCGTCGGATCGCGGAAGAGCGCGACCGGGCGCGATACTCGAGAAACCGCTCCGGCAGCATCGACACGAATCCACCCGCGCAGATGGCCGCGATCAGCATACCCTTCAGATCATGTTCGTTAATCCCCGCCGCTGCCGCCACCGCCAGCGCCACCAGGGCCGCACTCATTAGCTTGATCCCTTGCAGCGTCTCGATCGCCCGCGGATGCCGGAAGCCCGCCGTCCGCAGCTTCCGCTCGGTGTCATTGCGCGCCGCCCTCTTCGGCGTCCAATAACGCCCCAGTTCGCGGAGCAACCCGGGATCTTCGGCGATCTCTTTCGGCGTTTCGCGTAGGACGCTCGGCGCTTCGTCTTCCTCTTGCTTAGGCTCCGCCTTCGCCGGACTGGTGACGAACCAATAGCCAATCCCACCCACCATCAGCAACACCGACAGGAAGCACGCCGCAAGCAGGAGAATCATAGGCGGATATCCAGAATGCGGCGAATGACGAAGTGCGCCAGCACCAGGCATCCCGCGGCCCCCGCCAGCATCGGCTTACCCCAGGGATGTTCGATCAGCGTATAAAGGTACGGCGGATTCACGTAGAACATCATCGCGGCGATGCCGATCGGCAGCAGCGTGAGCACCGCCCCTGTCAGCCGTCCGTGCGCCGAGATCGCCTTCACTTCCCCGTCCAGCGACAAGGACTCCCGCATCGACTCCGACAAACTACCCAGCACCTCCGTCAATTTGCCCCCCGAACGGCTCTGCAGCCGCACCGCCGCCACAAAGATCTTCATGTTGATCGTCGGCACCCGCCGCGCCAAATTGTCGAGCGACTGGTCCCACGTCCGCCCCAGTTTCCACTCATCCAGCGTCCGCCGCATCTCGGTTGAAATCGGCGCCGGGCTCTCGCTCGCCAATAGATCCAGCCCCACCGCCAGCGGATGCCCCGCCCGCAAAGCCCGCGCCAATGAATCCAGCGCATCCGGAAACGCCTGCTCAAACTGATCCAGCCGCGCCTGCCGTTTCTGGCTCACCCGGAAATACGGAATCAACGACGCCAGCAAGCCGCAGCCCAACGCCACCAGCATCGGCACCCACGGCAACCGCCACAGCGCCACCGTCACCAGGGTGCCGCTCAGCAGCATCATCGCCGCCAAACGCCCTACTGACCAACTTACATCCGCCTCCGCCAACACTGACTTCCAGTCGCTCGCAAAGTGGAACCGCTGCAGCATCGATTCCCAGAAGCCGATGCTGCTCACCCGGTCCGACAGCAACAGATTCGGCGAGTTCGCCTCGGCCGCAAATTCATCCCCCGGCGCATCGGAGACCGCGGTCGCCGGCCGCCGCATCAGCAAATAAACGGCCGTGCCGGTTATCCCAAAGGCGATGAAAAAGAAGGCCAGCAAGGAGGCAACCAGCATGGGAACTTATCTTCTCGCGCGAGCCACCACGCGCGGTGTCACCACGGCCACAATCCCATCCGGACCTTCCAGGCCCGTTACCAAAAAGCTCTCCCCCGGCGCAAACGCCAGTTCCGAACGCACCCGCCGCTCCGTCCCCGCCTTTCCCGCCATTGTCTTCACCGAAGGCTCAATCCGCACGGACAAACGGCCATCGCCCCGCATCCGCGGCGTCAACCGAATGTTCAACCCCGGCTGATTCTCCCGCTCCAGGCTCACCTCGCCCGCGTCCCGCGTCACCAATTGGCTCTTCGCTACAATCTTCAGCCGCCCCTCCGCTTCGAGCGTCGTCCAGTTCTTCTCCCCCACCACCGGCGACACCTGCAACGCGCCATCATTAGACGAAAAGTGTCCGCCTAAAACATCGAGCGTATCCGCCCGCGTCGGACTAATCCACTGGACATCGAAGTAAATGTCCGGCCCCTGTACGCCCGGTGCTGAGACAACCGCCGCAGCCATCATCGGCTCCTTCACTGGAACCACGCTCACCACCTTCTGCCCCGTATCAGTACGATTGCGCAGCACAATCCGCAGCCGCCCCACCGTATCGGCCAAACTGACGCGGTTCGCATCGGCCGGCGACAGCAGCACGGTCAACACCGGCCGCCCCGTCAGCGGCGAACCCAACTCCGGCGGACCCACATTCAGCACTTCCACGCCCGGCATCACGCCGCGAATCTCGAACGCCCCCGCATTCCCCTCGCGCGCCATAATGATCTGCACATCCACCCGGTCGCCCACGCGCACCATCTGCACCACGCCCCATGAATCGGCCACGTGCATCGTCACCGCACGCATCCCCACCGGAATCACAGACGAGGGCGCCCTTCCCGCCGGCTCGCTCAACGTACCTTCGATAATCGTCTGCCCCTCCGCCAAAGGATCGAGCGTCGCCCGGCCCAACGCCACGCCTACTTCTTTCACGCAAGCTTGCCCCGCCGGACAACTCAGCTCCGACAAGCGCACATCCGCGGACTCGAGCACCTTCCCCCGGTCCAGGTTCTTCGCCGCCACCAGTATCACCGTCGGCGGAGGACCCACATTGGCCGAAGCCGTCTTGGCCGGTGCCAGCCGGTCGGCAATCAAGCCATAAAAGACCGCCGTCGAAAGGGCGGCGACCACCAAGGCTATCGCGAGTAAAGGAATCAGGTTTTTTCGCATCGCAGACGCGGAGCGGGCGGGCCGTCCACTAAGCATCTATCGGTTCGCAAGTCTCAGGCCTTTAGCGCGGCGCGCCTACAATAGAGGCTTGTCTGCTGAATCCTCTTTGTGGCAACCCTGGATCAAGCCCGCCGTGATCCTCGAACAGGTCTGGAACACCGCTCCTTTCCTCAAGGACCGCCTTGCCCCCCCTGCCCCTCCCGGCGCCCGCCTCATCCAACTCGGCGACGACCCCCTCGGCTTCCTCACCATTCTTCAGAACAGCCACCTCATTGACCTGCCCGAACTCCGCGCCCACCAGCTCGAAGACTACTTCGCCCTCTGCCTTTCCGCCCACCACGCCACGGTTGCCACCTTCGTCCCCACCGACGTCGACACCAAAATCCGCGGCCTCCTTTGGCGCGAATCCCGCGATCCCGCCGTCCTCGGCCACCTCCTGGAACTCACCCTCCAAATGGCCCGCTGGACCCTCCACGGTATCTCCACCCGCGTCGACGAAGTCGCCAACAGCGGCCCGGTATCTGGCCACGACGGCGAGCGCCTCGGCGCCCTCGCCGGCTCGCTCGGCCGCTTCCTCGGCCTCCACCTGCTCCCCCTCGCAGAAAAAGCCGAAACCGCTATCGACGAAGAGCTCAATCGCGAAGCCGTCGCCTTCCGCATCGCCCTCCACGAACCCGGCCATGAACTCCTCGCCCTCCGCCTCGCCATGAGCCTTACCCACAACGTCGGCGACCTCGACCAAGGCATCAGCTTCTGGGACGGCATCCCCGCTGACCACCCCACCAAGCTCCGCTTCCACCGCCTCGCCCACGAAAACACCCGCCCCTACCAGGGTACCTTCGCCGCCGCCGCCGCCATCTACAAAACCGCCCTCGCCGCCGAAGGCCATCGTCACTATCCCCTCCGCCCCATCCGTGCCCTCCGCCAATCGCCGGACCTCCTGCTCCCCCTCGGCCCCGGCCTCGACGACTGGGGCGCTCTCATCGGCCGTCACCCCTCGCTCACCCCCGCCGATCGCGTCGAAATTCTCTCTGCCCTCGTTACCGGCTGCAAAAAAGTCCCCAATCAGCAAGGCTACTATCGCGCCCTGGCCGGTTGGCGCGACACCGCCCAACGCACCTTCGACGTCGCCGCCGAAAACGCTTCCACCACCGTGCAGAAGCTCATGCGCGAAGCCACCTTCCGCCAAATCCTCGCCGTTCCCCGCATCTCGTTCGAGTCCACCCTCCGCAAGAAAGTAGCCGCCGTCCGCAAGCTCAACTGAGCACTCCGCCCCCGCAATCTGTCATCCTAAAAGCAATATGGCAGCTAAAGTATCTGTATTCAATAACGGTCCCCTTCGCATCGAAGGCGACTTTACCATGGTCGATGCCGAAGGCAAAGAATTTGGCCTCGGCGGCCGCACCACCATCGGCCTTTGCCGTTGCGGCTTAAGCGAAAACAAACCCTTCTGCGACGGTAGCCACGCCAAGCAAACCTGGCAGTCCGTCTGCCCCGCCCGTGAGTTACCGCCCCCCAAGCCCAAAGTCTAACAGCCGCGCTTGCCCCCGGCGTCAGCCGGGGGACTCTCGTTCGGCACCGTCCACCCCTAGCCGTCGCGCCAGCGACGGGGCACACGTCGACGGACCGGTAACCCCCCACTAAATGGACCTCTCCGCCCTCCCCTCCGTCGACCAACTGCTCGGGCAACTCCAGCTAACGCCCGGCACCTACCCCCACGCCCTCATTGTCCAGGAAATTCGCCGCACCCTCCAAGCCGCGCGAGAAACCATCCGCGCCGGCACCGAGCCCGCCCCCCTCACCGATACCATCCGGGCCGCCCTCCAAACCCTCGCCCAGCCTTCCCTCAAAAGAGTCATCAACGCCACCGGCGTCGTCCTCCACACCAATCTCGGCCGCGCCCCGCTCGCCGACTTCACCCCCCTCGACGGCTACTCCAACCTCGAATATGACTTAACCCAAGGCCGCCGCGGCAAACGCGACTTACATTTCACCCACTTACTCCAGCACTTACTCCACGCCCCCGCCATCGCCGTCAATAACAACGCCGCCGCCACTTACTTAGTCCTCCACGAACTCGCCGCCGGCCATGAAGTGATCGTCTCCCGCGGTGAGTTAATTGAAATTGGCGACGGCTTCCGCATCCCCGACATCATGGAGCGCTCCGGCGCCATCCTGCGGGAAGTCGGCACTACCAATCGCACCACCGTCGAGGACTACCGCCGCGCCATCACTGACCGTACGAAGCTCATCCTGCGCGTCCACCCCAGTAACTTCCATATCTCCGGCTTCACCCAAAAGCCGACGCTCAAAGACTTAGCCACCCTCGGCATCCCCGTCTACGAAGACCTCGGCAGCGGCTGCTTGGTCGACCTCCGGAAACACGGCATCGACGAGCCTCTCGTCAGCGAAAGCCTCAACGCCGGCATCGCCCTTGTATCTTTCTCCTGCGACAAGTTACTCGGCGGCCCCCAAACCGGCATCATCGCCGGCGATGCCACCTTAGTCGAACGCTGCCGCCGCAATCCCATGTACCGCGCCTTCCGCCCGGATAAGTTAATTGTCCAAGCCCTTGAACATACGCTGCGTCTGCTCCTACTTGAGCGCTACGACGAAATCCCCACCTTGCGCATGATCCGCTTCGCCCCCGAACTCCTCCGGCAACGCGCCGAAGTCTTCGCCACCCAGATCAACGGCGCCACCGTCAGCGCCGGCGAATCGGTCGCCGGCGGCGGCTCCACGCCGGACCAAACCTTGCCCGCTTGGCTCGTCCGCCTGCCCGGCAGCGCCCACAAACTTGAGCGCCATCTCCGCGCCCACACCCCGCCCATCATTGCTCGCATCGAGCAAGGCGCCGTCATCATCGACCTCCGCACCGTCAACCCCGCCGACGAAGCCCTCATTCTCGCCGCCCTCGCCGTGGCATAATCAAAGGTAGGAGTTTCCGTCGCCATGAAGACTTTTGCTGCTTTTGCGCTCTCCGCTGGCTTGGCTCTCGCCGCCGGCCCCACCAAGAACCTGAACACCGTTGAAGGCACCTACGTCGAAGCCCGCAACGCCGACATCTATACCGGACCCTGCTACGCCAATTCCGAAGTCAACATGCTCGGCAACCTCGCCGTCATGGGCTGGCGCATCGAGAAAGGTGCCTTCGAAGGCGTCGACCTTTCCGGCCTCGGCGTCGTCGGCGTCCTCCGCGCCAGTTCCACCCTCGGCGATGTCATCGTCTCGGCCTACCCCGTGCAATCCGTTCTGATCGTCGACACCAAGGCCAACGCCGCCCAGCGCGTCGCCCTCCAGTCCTTCGCCAAGCGCATGGGCGGCGACCTCTTCGGCAACGTCGTCCGCGTCGAGATCGCCCCCGTCACTCTCGAGTTCGATAAGAACAATCTGCACTCCGTCAAGGCAAACCTCAAGGCCGGCGACCTTGCCAGCATTGAAACCCGCCCCATCGGCGACGGCGACCACCACTGCTCCAACGAAGAAGTCTGGTACGCCCCCCTCACCAAAGTCGACCACGCGATGGCCGGCTACGCCCTCGCCCACGACTTCAAGGGCAAAGGCCTTGACGCCACCTGGTCCTCCCCCCTCAAGCGGTCCGCCTTCGTCGGCAGCTTCCACTTAAACGACTAAACTTTCGTGGGGCGGGCTCCGAGCCTGCCTCCCACCACACCTAGCCCTCACCTAGCCCCCACTTAGCCCCCACTTAGCCCCCGGTGTCAGCCGGAGGTCTGAACTTAGATCGCAACGCATTGCCCCCTTTGAATCAACCAGATTTCAACCTTGGCTGGCACGGCCCTGATAACTGACCAAGCATTGGGGAGAATACACATCCGGGATAAGACATCCTTCTCGTTAGACTATAGTGCGGGCGCATTCGCCAGCCGCAAACCCACCTCTCCCCTGGGCCCTCCACTGGGCCCTCCACTGGGCTCTCCACTGGGCTCTCCACTGGGCTCTCCACTGCCATGCGCGGCGGTGACTTCTCCGAGTTGAATCGCATCGTTTATGATCCGCTCAACCCCGGTACGCCCTTCGCCGGCAACCTCGTCCCCGTCACCCGGCAGGACCCCGCCTCTCGCAACATCATCAGCCAAATTCACCCCGCTCCCAACACCCGCGGACAGTTCGGCCGAAATGCCCACCTCTTCGGGCAGGGTCGCGCCGATTATCGCGTTGATTAGGGGTAGAGTGAGGAGAAAAGCAATAGAGATGCGTTGCATGGCCCAGGCATCTTATTCTCCGATTTCCCGCGGGCTGTCCTGTTGAATATTGCCACGAAGGAAAAATATTTTAAAAATATTGGAGAATTTTCGCCAGGTCATCGCACTATTTAGTATGAAATACTCGCTCTGGTTTCCCACCCATGGCGTTGAGGCCGGCTCGTTTCGCAGTTGGCTCGACAAGTTCTTCTACCAGCCGGCGTATCGGCTCGATGCCGAGCGCCAAGCCATCGTGGCGCGCGCGATCCGGGAGCTTTGCCTGGACCGCGGTTGGCGCCTGATCGAGGTGCAGCCCAGGGAATGGGAGGTGGTGGCCATCGTCGAAAGCGACTTGAAGCCCGAGCGGGTGATCCACGACTTTAAGATCGCCGCCACGCGCGCCCTCGCCTCGCTCGATGGCGAGGGGCCCAGCCGCAAGCGCTTCAACCGCCGCGCCCGCGTACAGTATCTTACCCGGCCTGAGCAAGCGTCGGCTGCTTCGGCGTAAGTCCTGGTATTGAAACCCATTTGTGATAAAGTGTAAGGGCTTTGGTACGTCCTCTAACGGGGACCATGTTTTACTTGTCTCAACCCACGGAGGTTATGTCCATGCAGACACGTCTGTATTCCGTCCTTTCCACACTCCTCATCCTGGCGGGCAGTCTTGCCGCCCAAACTCTTGGCGATGTTTCCGGCGAAGTTCGCGATTCCACTGGCGCTTCTATTCCAGGCGTGAAAGTGGTAATCACCAACGCCGCCACGGGCGCGGCCCGCGATACCGTTTCGAACGATTCCGGCATTTACGCCTTTCCCGCTTTGAATCCTGGCTCCTATAAGCTCCGCGCCGAAAAGCAAGGCTTTAAGGCCGCCAGCAGCACGTCGTTTGACTTGCAGGTGCAACAGAGCGCGCGTCTCGATCTGACGCTCGAAGTCGGCGCGGTGAGTGACTCGGTGGAGGTGAACGCTTCGGGCGCGATTCTGCAGACCGAGAATGCCACCGTCGGCACGGTGGTGGAGCAGAAGCGCATTGTCGAACTGCCCTTGAATGGCCGCAATTACTTGGCTCTTACCGCGCTTGCCCCCAACGTCAGCTTCGGCTTCCCGTCGGCCGGACAGGCCGATGGCCGCCAAGGTGGCGATCGCGCGAACCAGAACATCTCGGTCGCCGGTCAGCGCAATAACTTCAATCGCTTCACCTTGGACGGTGTCGAAAATACCGATCCCAACTTCAACACTTACGTGATCTTCCCCTCCGTGGAAGCGCTCCAGGAGTTCAAAGTGCAAAGCGGCGTTTACCCCGCCGAGTTCGGCCGCGGCGCGACGCAGATCAACGTTTCCACGAAGGGCGGCGGCAATGCTTATCACGGTTCGCTGTTTGAGTTCCTGCGCAACGATAAGCTGGATGCGAAGAACTACGCCTTTACCACCAACCGCCCAGCCAAGGACCCTTTCAAGTGGAATCAGTTCGGCTTTACTCTCAGCGGTCCGGTGACGATTCCGAAGCTCTTCAACGGCAAAAATCGTTTGTTCTTCATGTCGAACTACGAGTGGTTCCGCCAGCGCCGTCAGGTGCAAGCTGTCTATAACCTTCCATCGGTCGCCATGCGTGGCGGTAACTTCAACGAAGTGGCCGATGGCATTTATGACCCTCTCAGCCGAGCCTTAACCACCCAGGGCGGTTCGACCTTCACTACGGCGACGCCGTTCCCGAATAACACCATTCCGACCGCGCGTTTCAACAGCGTCTCCAACAGCCTGCTGGCCTTTTATCCCGCGCCGAACCTCCCTGGATTGCGCAACAACCGCACCCAGTCTCTCGGCCGTCCGGTCGACAAGGACCAGTTCATTCAACGCTTTGACTTTGTGGAGTCGTCGAAGTCCAATTGGTTTGGCCGCTACAGCCGCAGTGAGGAAAACCAGATCAACGAGAATCTGTTTCTGAATGGAGAAGCGATCGTCACCAACGCGAAGCAGTGGATGTTTACCAATACCCGCGTGTTGACGAACACCTTGGTGAACGAGTTCCGTTTCGGCCGCACCAGCTTTTACAACACCACTGGTCCCCAGTTGGCGTTCCAACGCGATGTCGTCGGCTCGCTCAACATTCCCGGGCTTGCGAGCGGACCTCCCGTCCAATGGGGCATTCCTAGCGTCTCCGTCGATACCTTTTCCGGGTTCGGAAATAGCTCCGAAGGCCCTTACGAAAACAACAATTCCGCAATGCAGTTCATTAACAACCTGAGCTGGATTCGCGGCAAGCACAATATTAAGTTCGGTGGCGAGGTTCGTCGCGATGCCTACAATCAGGTGGGCAACCAGTTCGCCCGCGGCCAGTTCAGCTTCATCACCACCTCTACGAATAGCTTCCGCCTGGAAAACGGTACGGCGCGCGCCTTTGGCGGCAATGCTTTTGCCGACTTCCTACTCGGCCAAATCAACCAGTCTGAAGCCGCCGTCTCGATTGCAAAAGCGGAATTCCGCTCGACGGGTTTTGCGTTCTTTATCGACGACACGTGGCGGGTCAGCTCGAAGTTCACTTTGAGCCTCGGCCTGCGCTACGAGAACACTCCTCCTTGGGAAGACCAAACCGGTACTTTGTTCAATGCCATCGTGCCGAACGACATTCGGCCGACGGACTTCCGTAATGCTCCCGTCACCGACCTCTCCCTTCACCCTTATTTCATGCGCCAAGGTCCGGCCCGGCAGAACTGCTATGAGGGCATTAACCTGCGCTGGATCGCCAATCCTGGCGCGCCGCAGTTCGGGGCTCCGCAGGTCCGTTGCGATGGCTCGCTGGGCAATCGTCTGGTCAGCCGCGACAACAACGATTTCGCGCCCCGTATCGGCGCGAGCTACCAATTGAATGACAAGACCGTCGTTCGCTTTGGCGTCGGGATGTTTTACTCGCAAGACACCGGCAACCCTCGCTTCGATATGGCACGCAACCTCGCGGGCCGCTTGCGCTCGAATGCCGATACCCTGCGGCCCAACCTCACTTGGCAGAATTCCCTCTCCAGCATTGTAGGCGGGACGGCCGGTGTGGCTACGCCCTACTCTTTCGCCAATCCGTATGGCCGCCGGACGCCCTATTCGATGCAGTACATCTTCAATGTGCAGCGCGAGATCTCGAAGGACTTGGTAGCCGAAGTTGGCTATATCGGCAGCGTCAGCCATCGCCTCGAAGGTTTGCGCGCGCCCAACGAATCGATTCCCGCTCCCCGGGCGCTCGGAATTCCTGAGCGACTGCGCGCGCCGTTCCCGGAGTTCGGCCGCATTCAATTGGTGGACAACGACGGTAACGGCAATTACAACTCACTCGGTGCCAAGCTCACCAAGCGTTATTCCGCTGGGCTCACGTTCCTGATGAGCTACACCTACGCCAAGGCCATCGATACGGCTTCGGCGATCCGCAACCAAGGTGGAGATACGCTGTTCCCGCAGAACAGCTACTGCCGTTCTTGCGAACGCGGACGGTCCAGTTTCGATACCAACCAACGCTTTGTTACTTCTTTTCAATGGGAACTGCCGTTTGGCAAAGGCAAGCGGTTCAACATCGAGAATGGCGCTTTGAATGCAATCGCCGGGGGTTGGGAAGTCGGCAGCATCATCACGCTGCAATCTGGCTTCCCGATGACGATTAGCCAATCGGGTGACCCGTCGAATACCGGTGGCCAGTTTGACCGTCCGAATGCTTCTGGCCTCAAGCCCGAACTGCCGCGCGGTCAGCAGGATCCTCAGCGCTTTTTCGCAACTGAGGCATATAGCCGTACTCCCGACGGTACTTTCGGTAACGTCGGACGCAATACGCTCAACTCGCCGGGCATCATCGGCTGGGATTCGAGCCTGATGAAGAACTTCACCATGCCGTTCAGCGAGAATCACCGTCTGCAATTCCGCTTCGAAGGCTTCAACATGGGCAACCACCCGAATTGGGGTAATCCGAATACCAACCTGAACGCAGGCGTTAATTTCGGCACCATCACCGGCACCCGCACCAACATGCGCCAACTCCAGTTGGCTCTT
>Ga0209591_10004405_pt1 | contig 15965 bp, 10 predicted proteins | sample MAT01_FD_187207 | JGI IMG/M metagenome (GOLD analysis project Ga0209591, IMG submission 187207) | Freshwater microbial communities from Lake Fryxell liftoff mats and glacier meltwater in Antarctica - MAT-01 (SPAdes) (version 2) | ecosystem: Environmental > Aquatic > Freshwater > Ice > Liftoff... | reverse complement strand
GCTGGATGCGCTCAGGAGTAGGAGCAGGTAAAAAGTTCTAGGTTTCTGAATCATGATACTCCTTAGCAGCCTAGCAACCGATCGTTACAAAGCGATAACGCATCCACTTCGCTTTGATCGGCAACTCATACGTGCTGGTCAAACAGAATCTGGTTCCCGTCAGGGTCCGTCAAGGTAAAGCTCCCCGGCCCGTTCTTGCTCTCGTCCGCTTCCGTCTCCAACTTCACCCCTTGCGCCTTCAACTTCTTCTGAATCTCACGCACATCGGAAAACGAATCCAGCTTCTTCGTATGCTGATCCCAGCCAGGATTGAACGTCAGAATGTTCTTTTCAAACATCCCCTGAAACAGGCCAATCACATGCTCGCCATTGCGCATTACCTGCCAGTTTTTCCCGTTCCCGCTCGTGATCTTGAATCCCAGCTTCTCGTAGAACGCCCTCGAAACTTTCAGGTCCTTCACCGTGAGGCTCACCGAGAATGCTCCAACCTTCATCTCTACTGTCTGGGCCATGGCCGCAGCAGCCGACGCACTCGCAATCATTTCTCTGCGTTTCATAGGGCGAAGTCTAACAATTTCTCGTTGACAATTCCAGCGATTAAACTTTTCCTATGCATAGGAATACAATGTATTAAATGAACTTCAAAGGAACCCTGCCCACCCTCATCCTCGAAGCCCTCGTCCGCGAACCCACCCACGGCTATCGCATCGCCCAGCAGATCAAAGAGCGCTCCCAAGGCGTCCTCGATTTCAAAGAAGGCACCCTCTACCCCGCACTCCACAAACTGCAAAGCGAAGGCATGGTCGATTCCTACGAAAGCATCGAAAACGGCCGTCCTCGCCGCTACTATCTGATCACCGATTCGGGTCGCGAAACTCTTGCCCAAGACCGCGCCCAATGGCACAAACTCTCGCAAGCTGTCACCACAATCCTGGGAGAAGCGTAAGATGTTGACACTGGAAACATGGCTCAACCAAGCCACCCGCAGCCGATCAAAGGACTCAGCCCACCAAGTCCGCACCGAAATCGAAGACCATTACAAAGCGGCCTGCGAAGAAACCTCACCCTGCGAAGCCCTGCAAGCGCTAGGCGACCCCAAAGCCGCCAACCGTCAATACCGCCAAGCCCTGCTCACTGCAACCGAAGCCACATTCCTCCGCCAATCGAAGTGCGAAGCCCAGGCCCTCTGCACTCGCCCCCTGCTCAAGTGGCTCTCCCGCACAGCACCCATCGCGGCGCTACTGGCTGCCACAGCCTTTTTCCTAAATGGCCAAACGTCGACCGCAATCGCCCACCTCGGTGCCGGTCTCACCCTGGGCCTGATCTTCGTCGCCCCCCTCCTCCCGATTTACACCCGCAAGCGCAGCCGCATCGCCCGCATCTTTAAATGGACTCTGTTCACCGTTACCTTCGCTTTCGCCTTCGGTCCAGAGCCACTGAAATACTCCTGGCTGATCGGAGCCATTCTCTGGCCTCTGGCCTGGACAGAATGGAAACGGGCATTGATCCGCCGCAAGACCTATAGCACCCAGTGGCCGAAGCACTTGTACCTCTAGGTGTAAATTAGACTCGATGAACGCCATCTTCAAGAAGCTGAATTTGAAGAATCGGCTTGCGATTTACATTCTCAATGCCCCGGCCTCCTTCCAGCCAGCGATAGATGAAATGAAGGGCATGACCGAGATCGATAAAGACATCGGCAAAGCAAAAGACATAGCCTTCGCCATGGTCTTCGCAACCAGGCAAAAGGAGGTCGATCAATTCGCCGATCGCATAGCGCAGCAAACCGTTGATGACGCGGTGATCTGGATGGTCTACCCCAAAGGCACCTCCAAAAAATACACCTGCGAATTCAACCGCGACAACGGCTGATAGCGTCTCGGTGAGCACGGCTTCGAGCCAGTGCGAATGGTAGCGATCGACGAAGACTAGAGCGCCCTTCGCTTCCGCCGCGCCGAACATATCAAGACGATGACCCGCAGCTCTGCCATCTCAGACGCTGGCCAGCAGAAGATCAAGAAGCCGCCAAGCCGAACTTAGCGCTTCTTTCGAGCACGCAATTCGAGATGGATTGCTCTGTTCCGCGACATTATTCCACCTAGATGGCAGCCTGAACGGTGCTAGACTTTGCTCTTGTATTTTCTCAAAGGTGTATATACACTTGTATTGACGGACATGGAGTTCGAATGGGACGAGCACAAGCGACGAGCCAACATCGTCAAGCATGGCCTCGATTTCGCCACTGCAGCTCTGTTGTTCGCTGATCCCCATTTGGTTTTCAGGGAAGACAGAACAGACCATTGTGGAGAGCAGCGCTGGCATGCGTTGGGGCTGGTCGGCGGCCTTGAACCTTTCCTCATCGTGATACACGTTTATAGGGAGGCCACCCATGGCAAAGAAATCATCCGCATCATCTCAGCCAGAAAAGCTAGTACGCGTGAATGCCGAGCATATCTTCAATAAGCCGCTGACCAAACAGCAGCGCACTAGCCTGAACCGCTTGGCCAAGAGACCCGATTCCGCGATCGACTTCTCGGACATTCCGCCGCTCACTGACGAGCAACTGGCCCAGATGGTCCCGTTCCGGATGCGGTCCAAAACTACCCTGATCTCCCTTCGTGTCGAGAATGACGTGCTTACGTGGCTGAAATCGAAAGGGCCCGGTCATCTGAGCCGAATCAACGCGATCCTGGCAAACGTGATGGACGCTGAACAGCGCATCAAGAGTGCCTGATTCCCTCGCGATCGCTATTGCCATTGCACAGGAGCTCTCGGAAGCCGCCAATCGGCTGCTCGCTTCAGTTCTTCTCGTATTAAGTGCGGGAGCGTGATTTCCGTGAGCGCCCTGCGCTTCCACCGCGCCGAACATGTCAAAAATATGACGCGCAGTTCAGTTATCTTAAAGGCTGGCCAACAAATGATCAAGAAGCCTTCGAAGCCGGCGCTTTAGTCACATCGATCTCAATCCGTTTGGATGCAGATTAGCCCGCCTGTCGTCCTCTTTAGATCGTTCGCCGGAATTCAATGAAGAATACGCCGATTGGATTCTATTCTTGAGGCCATGTATTCTAAACGATTAGGGCCGAACTCGACGATTCACCACAAGGCACACTTCGCGTTATTGCTTTCTACTTCGATTCTTCTTCTTTCGACCGTCGCGTACCCCAACCTGCAAGCGCAGCAAGTTGCCGTTTCGGGAACGGTAACGGAGGGGACAGGCGTTGTTCCAGGTGCCACTGTTTTCCTTCGCGATCCAGCCGGACTGGGTCGCGAAACGCATACTGACGCAGAAGGTAAATACCGATTTGAGGGTCTAAGCGTCGGGAAGCACGAGATCAGCGTCAGCCGTTTGGGCTTCGACGCTGCGAAACGGCAAGTGCTTCTCGCTGTAATTTCCCAAGTGGTCGATTTTCGATTGGAATTATCCGGCGTCGCTACATCGGTAGACGTAACTGCGCCAGCTGCGCAACTCGCACTTGGTCTTGAGGCGCCCACCAATGCCGGCAGCCGTTTAAATTTGACCGCACTCGATACGCCCGCTTCAGTCACTACCTTGTTGGGCTCCGATATTCGTTTGCGCGGCGACAACAGCATCAATTCAGCCGTATCGCGAGCCGCTGGAATCACGGCCACACCCTCGGTTGGAGGCGCCATGAACGGTTTGGCCGCTAGAGGCTTCGGCTCATTTCCTCCTCCGGTCGCTTTTCTCTACGACGGGATTCGCAACATGGCCGGCGTTGGCAACACCAGTTGGCCCGCAGATCCATGGACGGTAGAAAGAATTGAAGTACTCAACGGGCCCGCATCGGTGCTTTACGGAACTGGTGGCATCGGGGGCGCGGTCAATATAATTCCACGCCGTCCAAGCCGTGGCCGCGAAAATACGGTCCGGCTATCTGGTGGATCGTTCAACACAGTCAAGACCGCAATCGATAGTACTGGCGCACTTACCGAACGCTTGCTGTATCGCTTCGATTTCAGCCGCCAGCAGTCGAGTGGCTTTATTGACCGGGGTAACTCGGAAAGCACGGCAGTGTCTGGATCGCTTGCATTCGTCAAATCGTCCAAGCTCACCCTTACACTGATGAACGACTTCTCCTTTATCCGCCCGATGCTCTATTACGGGCTGCCGCTCGTCAACGGTTCAGCCCTGAAGTCGTTACGACGTCAGAATTACACCACTTCCGACGCCGATGTGCATTGGTATGAAAACTCCACCAGGGGAGAGACCAGTTGGCGCCCAAACTCCGATTGGACCGTACGGAATGTAACTTCGATTCTTTATGCGGATCGGCTTTGGCGTCAGGGCCCTACGCAGGTGAACTATCAACCAGCCACCAACGACATGCGCCGCGAAGGATTCGGCAAGTTCGAGCAAGGCCAGATACAGGTCAACAATCAACTTGAGGCCACGTTTGTGAAGCCGCTTTTCGGTCGTTCCAACGCGCTTGCTATCGGCGGTGACGCAGAGCGCCTCGATTATACACGCTATGTCACGCAATGGCCTGGCCGCTTCAGCGTCGTCCCCTTGATCAATGACGATCCAGGCCGCTACCCCACCAGCGGAAACGTTACCACACAGGCCCAGGATACGGGTGCCAAGCGGGCTTCGGTCTTCGCCGACGATCGACTCAAGGTGACTTCACGGCTTGCCCTGATCGGGGGCTTTCGCTTCGATAGCCAGTTCGTATCGCGCCTCGATCTGGTAACCGCAAATCGAACAGTGGCCAAGCGTACTTACAACACTTTTAATTGGCGTGCAGGCGCAGTTTACGAGGTCTTTCGCCGCACCAATGTTTACGCTCAATACTCAAAGGCAACCGACGCCGTGGGCAATATCGGCGTTCTCAACGCGATACAGTTGGCGCAAAATCCCACCCGCGGCAAACAATTTGAAGTTGGCATGAAACAGTCCGTCCTGAACGGTCGCCTCGATTGGACTTTTTCTTACTATAGGATCGTCAAAAAGGATCTGTTAGTGCCCGACATTCTCACGATCGGCAACCTGATTCAGGTTGGTTCGCAATCGTCGAGGGGCATCGAAGGAACCGTCGCGTTCGATGCCGGCCGGGGTGTTAACTTTGGCGCTAATTGGACTGTGCTCGACCCCAAATACGACGAATTCTTCGAAGTCGTCAATGGGGTTCGTACCTCCAGAGGCGGCAACCAACCGACTTCTGTTGCAGCCGCTTCCGGTAACATCTTCTCTACTTTTCAGATTCGGAAGCGATGGCTTGCTCAGAGTTCGCTTCGCTATGTTGGCCAACGGTTCACCAGCCCAGCCAACGCCTTTTTTATTCCTGGCTACACAACGGTCGATGGTGGAGTGCGCTGGTCGGTTAGCGAACGCACAGCTATCGACTTTCGAGCAGTGAACCTCTTTAACGCGTTTTACGCCAATAATTTCGATTCAAATGGGCGAGGGGGCGGCAACTGGCTGCTGGGCGCGCCGCGGTCTTTTGAGATAGTATTTACTGGACGATTCTAGATGAAACGCGGACCTGGGCGACTGCGTGCGGCCTTGCGCCAGACCTCCGATACCTTCCACCGCTGGCTTGGCTTCACAGTGGGGGCGATCTTTGTGGTCGGTGGCTTAACGGGCACTATGCTTGCTTTTTATATAGAGATCGAGCATAATTTTTATCCCCACTTGCAGACCGCGAACGCTCGAGCCCTCCCTGCCAGTTATGAAGCGGTTTTCGCGCGGTTGGCGCAGGTACCTGTCAATCCTGCAGGCAGGCATTGGCGAATCGAGATTCCTCCCGACGGCGGTGTCATTACTTCACGCTACGACGCTCTGGGTCAAGCCGTCCGAATCGTGTCGCTGGACCCGGTTAGCCTTGAGGTCTTACGTGACGCTCGATGGGGTGGAACCTTTTTTACCTGGATCTACGATCTGCATATGAATCTAGAACTCGGCCCGCCCGGAAAGATTGCGATGGGCATGCTGTCGGCAATCATGCTTGTCATGTTGACTTGCGGTGCCGGAAACTGGCTACTCGCGCCGGGGACCTTGCGATCCAAATTCTCTTTTGATCGCAAGGCAAACCAGGCTAGGCGCAATTACGACCTGCACAAGCTCACCGGAGGCGCTATGATTCCTCTGCTGATACTCGTCGTCGGCACCGGTGCCCTGATTAGTTTGCCGAATCAAGTGCGTCCGATCCTCAATCTTTTTTCGCCGCTGAAACCGACTGACGTGCCAACCAATCCCACCGCATTGCCGGGCGCACTTCGATTGCCAGTCGATCGGGTATTGCGTATCGGCGCAGAGGCGATCCCAGGTTCGCGCGTCGTTTGGATTCACGTTCCAACCTCGCCTCGGGACGTTTACGATCTGCGTGTTCGCCACCCAAATGCACCACTGACGCGCTTCCCCAAAACTCATGTTTTCATCAACCAATACACGGGCAATGTACTTGCGGTGAACAACCCCAAGGACGACGGGTTGGGCGACTGGATTCTTGATTGGATTGTGCCACTGCATGACGGGAAGGCCTTCGGCATGGCGGGCCGTATCATGGTCATGATATTAGGCCTTGTGCCAGCAATCTTATTTCTAACGGGCTTCGCGCGATGGAACCAAAAGCGCAAAGGGCGTGCGACGGGATCGAGACGGCGAAAAGAGCTGGACACTCAAAGTTGATCCGCGCTAGTTGAAAAGGTTCTTCACCTTGCCAAATAGCCCGCCCTTGTCGCCATCCGCCCCAGCCGCGGGCAGATTCTCCCTCAACTGCTCAAACACCTTGCGCTGGTCTCGCGAAAGTTTGGTCGGGATATGCACCTCGACATGGATATACATGTCTCCACGCCCGGATGCATTCACTCTCGGCACACCACGATTCTTGAGTCGTAACTGCGTACCAGGCTGAGTCCCCTCAGGAATCTTCACCGATTCGATCCCTTCAAAGGTGGGGATCTCCACTTCTGTGCCCAGCGTCGCCTGCACAATATTCACCGGCACTGTGCAATGCAGATCGTAATCCTGGCGATCGAAGACCGGATGCTCCTTGACGCTCAAAACCACATAGAGATCGCCGCTCGGCCCTCCATTCGGGCTCGCTTGACCTTCGCTGTTCAGGCGAAGCTGCGTCCCTGTATCGACACCTGCCGGGATGTTCACCTTCAGCTTTTTCTCGCTCCGCAGGCGGCCTTCGCCCTTGCATTCCTTACAAGGCCGGCGAATGATCTGCCCGCGCCCGCCGCAAGTGCTGCAAGTGCGGCGAATCGTCATGAAGCCTTGCTGGAAAAGCTGCTCACCGCGCCCGCGGCAAGTGGGGCATTGCGTGAGCCCGTCTTCCTTCTCTGCCCCAACGCCTGCACAGCGCGGGCATAGATCCAGCTTCGGAATCTGAATATCTACCGAGGTGCCGCGTACGGCATCTTCGAATTCAATCTCAAGGTCGTAGCGAACATCTTCGCCGCGCCGCTGACGATTCCCGCCACGTCCACCACCTCCGCCGCCCTTGCTGCCACCAAAGAAATCCCCAAAGAAATCTCCAAAGATGTCATTGAGGTCAGTGTATTGGCCAGAGTCAGCGCCAGCTCCACCAGCGCCAGAGAGACCCTGATGCCCGTAGCGATCATAAGCTGCGCGCTTTTGCCCATCGCTCAAAACACCATAAGCCTCAGCCGCTTCCTTAAACATTTCTTCCGCCTTGGCGTCATCCGGATTGCGGTCCGGGTGATATTTCATCGCCAGCTTGCGATAAGAAGCCTTCAACGTCTGATCGTCGGCGCCACGTTCAACGCCCAAGATTTCGTAGTAATCCCGTTTTGCAGCCACTATTGCCTACTTCTTGACTGCCACGCGGACCATAGCCGGTCGCAGAAGCTTGTTACGAAAGTGATAGCCCTTTTGAAACTCGGCAAGAATCGACTGATCCTCCGCTTCGTCGGTTTCCACCATGTCGATGCCATGGTGCAGATTGGGGTCAAAGATTTGGCCGGTCGTGTCGATGGCTTCAAGCCCCATCTTCTGCAACACTTCCTGCATCCGGTTGTGGATCAACATCACGCCCTTGGCGTAATTGCTATCGGTGGTCTCAACGGTAATGGCGCGCTCAAAGTCATCAAAGATCGGGAGCAGCGTTTTTACTGTTTCTGCCGCAGCCATGTCTACCGTTTCATGCCGCTCGCGCTCAGAGCGCCGGCGGAAGTTTTCAAATTCAGCCTGGCGGCTCTGAGCCAGTCGCAGCAGATCCTGCTTCTCAATTTCAACTCGAACCAGTTCCTGTTCAAGGAATTCAATGCGTGCCCCCAGGTCAACGGCAGCGGCGTGGCTTTCGTTCACGACTTCGGGATTGGCAGCGTCGACATTCGACTCCGTCATGTTGCTTTCCTCTATGAGTAGTAAAAATCGTTATCGATCAGAGAGCGGATTCAGCGAGAGCTTGTCCCACTTCCATTACCGCTGCGATCGTACGTGGATAATTCAATCTTAGCGGTCCCAGCACCGCAACGCGAGCCGTCATCCCGCTCCCCAGCGGAACATGCACTCCAACCAGTGAGAATTCACTTAACGCCGGATGTGCTTCTCCCAGCCCGACCTGAACCGCAGGCGTCTGATCCGAACCCTGCAAAAACTGATCCAGCATCTGCAATACCTGCTGCTTTTGCTCGAGCGCCTGAAACAGCTCCCGCATTTTCTCGCGTGTCAGATGCAAATCGAGGCCCACAAGATAAGCCGCCCCATCAAGAAACACTCTTGGCCCTTCCGAGCCTTCAAACAATCCCTGCGCATAAAAGATCTCAATACGCTTTAGAAGAGAATGATACTGGTTTCGCTCATCCTGCAGGCGCTCAGTCAATGCTCGTCGCGCATCCGCCAGCGTCCACCCGGCAAACTCCTGATTGATGTAATTGCGCATCTCGATCAGGTCTTCCGGGCGCAAATCCTGGTAAACACTAACGACCTGGTTGCGAATCGCACGGTCGGAAGTAATTACCACCATCAGATATTGCCGCGCAGCAAGCGGAAGTAGCTCCACCTGGTGCAGCAACTGCGATGCGGGAGGCACCGAAGCCGTGATCCCCACATTGCGAGTCAATCCGGTCAGTACATGCGAACCCTCTTCCACACGGTCAGAAAGAGAATGCATCGACTTCAACCGCTGCTGCAGCTTGGAAACTTCTGCAGGATTGGCTTTCACCTGGCCAAGAGAAGCTACATACGACTGAATTGCCAGTGGAGTAGGGATTCTACCTGCAGACGTATGAGGTTGGGTAAGGAAACCAAGATCAGTCAATTCCGCCATAGCGTTCCGTACAGTAGCCGATGATGGCGAAGAACCCGTAAACCGGCGCTGCGCAATAGCGGAAGAAGAGACAGCTTCGCCGGAATCGAGGTAAGCCTCAACGATCGCGTGCAAAATCTGACGCTTTTTGCCCTGTGTGGGCTGCGAATTGTTCAATGTTGAGTCCATCAACGAGCTTCTGCAATCGATTCTACAGCAACTGGAGGGTCCAAAACGGACTCAAATGGGCCACAGCAAAACAATTTTGTAACAATATTCTCCTAATAAATCAGCAAGTTAACGACATAAACGAGATTTGCAGCTTGCGCTACCGAATCCTGGCTGCTAAATTAATATTCATGCAACGGTGTGAGCGCAAGTGCGGCACACGGAGCGAAGCAAGAAAGCAGAAAAAAACTTCTTGCAAAACTTAGTCTGCTACGGTAGACTAACAAATGGCCGGACATAAAAGGTAGTGAACGACAGAGCGGTAAGGATGGCGACAGTCAAAACGACGACAGCCTCTGAGAACGCAGCCACGAGTTCAATCGGCCATCGGGTGAAGCCTACGCATGAATGCGACAGGATAAGCTTTAGGTAGTAACCTTTCAATAGCTCTTTAGTTTTAACAATTTTTAGGTGGACCCGGAGATGAGTATCTCTGTGCGGTTGCCTGAACGGCTTTCGAGGCCGCCATCGCAGTGCGTATGTGGACAGCAATGTTCGCTCGTGCGGATGGGCAGATCTTTGACAATCTGGTTGGACGCAAGTCTAAAAGAAGAAGATAGTAATATTTCGTCAAGTATTGAGTCTAAGTAGTTGCGACCGAGCCGATTCGTCGGCTCAATCCAAAACAACAAACCGAGATTAAACGAGAGTTTGATCCCGGCTCAGAATCAACGCTGGCGGCGCGCCTAACACATGCAAGTCGAGCGAGAAAGGGAGCAATCCTGAGTACAGCGGCGTACGGGTGAGTAACACGTAGGTATCCACCTCTTAGTGGGGAATAACTCGGGGAAACCTGAGCTAATACCGCATAAGTCCGAGAGGAGAAAGCAGCAATGCGCTGAGAGAGGAGCCTGCGGCCGATTAGCTAGATGGTGAGGTAATGGCTCACCATGGCGACGATCGGTAGCCGGCCTGAGAGGGCACACGGCCACACTGGCACTGAAACACGGGCCAGACTCCTACGGGAGGCAGCAGTGGGGAATCTTGCACAATGGAGGAAACTCTGATGCAGCGACGCCGCGTGGACGACGAAGCCCTTCGGGGTGTAAAGTCCTTTCGACCGGAACGATAATGACGGTACCGGTGGAAGAAGCTGCGGCTAACTACGTGCCAGCAGCCGCGGTAATACGTAGGCAGCAAGCGTTGTTCGGAATTACTGGGCGTAAAGAGTTCGTAGGCGGTGCGGCAAGTTTGGTGTGAAATCTCCCGGCTCAACTGGGAGGGTGCGCCGAATACTGCCGTGCTAGAGTATAGGAGAGGTAAGCGGAATTCCTGGTGTAGCGGTGAAATGCGTAGATATCAGGAGGAACACCTGTGGTGTAGACGGCTTACTGGACTATAACTGACGCTGAGGAACGAAAGCGTGGGTAGCAAACAGGATTAGATACCCTGGTAGTCCACGCCCTAAACGATGCATACTTGGTGTGAGCCATTCACTTGGTTCGTGCCGTAGCTAACGCGTTAAGTATGCCGCCTGGGGAGTACGGTCGCAAGGCTGAAACTCAAAGGAATTGACGGGGGCCCGCACAAGCGGTGGAGCATGTGGTTTAATTCGACGCAACGCGAAGAACCTTACCTGGGCTCGAACGGCTTCTCAACGGTCTGTGAAAGCAGGCTATCCCGCAAGGGAGTGGAGTCGAGGTGCTGCATGGCTGTCGTCAGCTCGTGTCGTGAGATGTTGGGTTAAGTCCCGCAACGAGCGCAACCCTTGTCCCGTGTTGCTAATCCGTAAGGATGCACTCTCGGGAGACCGCCAGCGATAAGTTGGAGGAAGGTGGGGATGACGTCAAGTCATCATGGCCTTTATGTCCAGGGCTACACACGTGCTACAATGGGCGGTACAAAGCGCTGCGAAACCGCGAGGTGAAGCTAATCGCAAAAAACCGTCCTCAGTTCGGATTGCAGGCTGCAACTCGCCTGCATGAAGCTGGAATCGCTAGTAATGGCAGATCAGCATGCTGCCGTGAATACGTTCCCGGGCCTTGTACACACCGCCCGTCACATCACGAAAGTGGATTGTACTAGAAGTCCGTATAACCGGCCCAAGGTGTGATTCATGATTGGGGTGAAGTCGTAACAAGGTAGCCGTAGGAGAACCTGCGGCTGGATCACCTCCTTTCTAAGAGAGAAAGTGGCAGGAGTTTCTGAACATGTCGCTACCCTTTGCGACAAACTGATCGAGTCTTGTACTTGATCAGGAGTAAGAGACAGCCTTTCCTGTCCACAGCAACTACACTCTTCTCGATACTTTGACTATTTTAGATGCCGGTCTGCCTTGTGCGACTGGTAGCGTCCAACTGGCCTCGATACAATTTTCTATCAACGGGGCTGTAGCTCAGCTGGGAGAGCGCCTGATTTGCATTCAGGAGGTCGCCGGTTCGATCCCGACCAGCTCCACCAACTTGTGCTCAGTGAACACTTTGCAAACGGGCCTGTAGCTCAGGTGGCTAGAGCGCACCCCTGATAAGGGTGAGGTCGCTAGTTCGAGTCTAGCCAGGCCCACCATAGAATTAGACGGGTAGAAAATCAAATAACCAAGTCATGTAGTTAGACTATTTCAAGAAGTAGTCCTACTAGATGGCTTAAGCATGCGGCAACGCATGTGCGATCGAGATCTTTGACAATTGAATGTTGACGGGCAATAACTACAAGTAAGAAATGCTGCCGTTTGTAGCGGCAGCGAGCGAACCTAGAGTAACAACCGCCAGGATGAAGCAGAGCAACGCCGTTTGGCTTAGCTTTGTGGATACTAATATCTGGTGGCTGTGTTTGACGTAAAATTTATGGTCAAGCTACTAAGGGCGTGCGTGTGGATGCCTTGGCTCAAGCAGGCGATGAAGGACGTGGCCAACTGCGATAAGTCTCGGGGAGAAGTAAGCATTCTATGATCCGGGAATTTCCGAATGGGGGAACCCAGCAAGTGTGAACACTTGTTACTGTACAGTGAATACATAGCTGTATAGAGCGAACGTGGGGAAGTGAACCATCTTAGTACCCATAGGAAGATAAAACAACAGTGATTCCGCTAGTAGCGGCGAGCGAACGCGGAACAGTCTAAACCGGTCGATCTTCGGAGAGACCGGGGTTGCAGGGCCTCAATATCAAGAGGTCGCTTACACGCAAGTGTGAGCGCCTTCTTGGTAAAAGAATGATAAGAAAGCAATAACTGAACGATCTTGAAAGGTCGGCCATAGAGGGTGACAGCCCCGTATGTGAAATTGCAATCTTCGTTCTAGAGGTTCCTAAGTAGCGCGAGGCACGAGAAACCTTGCGTGAATCCGCCGGGACCATCCGGCAAGACTAAATACTCGCTTGAGACCGATAGTGAACCAGTACCGTGAGGGAAAGGCGAAAAGAACCCCTGCGAGGGGAGTGAAATAGTACCTGAAACCGCATGCCTACAAGCAGTTGGAGGACATTAAAGTCTGACATCGTGCCTATTGAATAATGAGCTGGCTAGTTAGTCTCAGTGGCAAGGTTAAGCGAAAGCGAGCCGAAGCGAAAGCGAGTCTGAATAGGGCGCAGAGTCGCTGGGATTAGACGCGAAGCGGGATGATCTACCCTTGGCCAGGATGAAGGCCGTGTAACAACGGCTGGAGGTCCGAACCAGTGTTGGTTGAAAACAGCTTGGATGAGCTGAGGGTAGGGGTGAAAGGCTAATCAAATTCCGTGATAGCTCGTTCTCTCCGAAATAGCTTTAGGGCTAGCGTCGGTTGTACCGTCTCGGCGGTAGAGACATGGATGGACTAGGGGCCTTTCCAGGTTACCGAATCCAATCAAACTTCGAATTCCGAGAATGAATTAACCGGCAGTCAGACGGCGCGGGCTAAGCTGCGTCGTCAAAAGGGGAAGAGCCCAGACCATCGACTAAGGCCCCCAAATTCCAGCTAAGTGGGAAAGGAAGTCGAGTTGCAGTGACAGCCAGGAGGTTGGCTTAGAAGCAGCCATCCTTTAAAGAAAGCGTAATAGCTCACTGGTCGAGCGACTCGGTGCCGACAATCCAACGGGGCTAAAGCTGGATGCCGAAGTCATGGGTGCACAGTAATGTGCGCGGTAGGAGAGCGTTCCTAATGCAGTGAAGGTAGACCGTGAGGACTACTGGAGTGTTAGGAAGTGACTCTGCCAGCATAAGTAGCGAAAAACAAAGTGAGAACCTTTGTCGCCGTAAGTCTAAGGTTTCCTGAGAAAGGTTAATCCGCTCAGGGTTAGTCGGAGCCTAAGGTGAGGCCGAAAGGCGTAGCTGATGGACAACTGGTTAATATTCCAGTACTTCTTTTAGTTTCGATGCGGGGACGCTGGATGAAGCTCTGTTAGGTAATGGTTTCCAAAACAGGGTGGATTCAGAGGGGGATAGGCAAATCCGCCCCTTCGTCAGCCGGGAAAATCCGCTAAGGCTAGGCTAAGAGAATCCGTACCATAAACCGACACAGGTGGACGTGTTGAATATACTCAGGCGCTCGGGTGATGAGTTGTTAAGGAACTAGGCAAATTAACCCCGTAACTTCGGGAGAAGGGGTGCCCCAGTAATGGGGCCGCAGTGAAACGCGTCAGGCGACTGTTTAACAAAAACACAGGTCTCTGCAAAGTCTAAAACGACGTATAGGGGCTGACGCCTGCCCGGTGCTGGAAGGTTAAAGGGAGTGGTTAGCGCAAGCGAAGCTATGAACTGAAGCCCCAGTGAACGGCGGCCGTAACTATAACGGTCCTAAGGTAGCGAAATTCCTTGTCGGGTAAGTTCCGACCTGCACGAATGGCGTAACGATCTGACGACTGTCGTAACGACTCGCCCGGCGAACTTGTGGTTCCGGTGAAGACGCCGGATGCCCGCCACTAGACGGAAAGACCCCGTGCACCTTTACTATAACCTAACAGTGATTTATGGCACATGCTGCGCAGGATAGGTGGGAGGCTTTGAACTCGGATTCTTGGATTCGAGGGAGCCAATGGTGAGATACCACCCTGCATTTGCTGTGAATCTAACCTACCACCCTAATCGGGTAGAGGAACATTGTTAGGCGGGTAGTTTGACTGGGGCGGTCGCCTCCTAAATTGTAACGGAGGCGTTCGAAGCTTAGTTCAGGTGGTTTGGAAATCCACCGACGAGTGCATTGGCATAAACTAGGTTGACTGCGAGACACACAAGTCAAGCAGGAGCGAAAGCTGGACAAAGTGATCCGGTGGTTCTGCATGGAAGGGCCATCGCTCAACGGATAAAAGGTACGCCGGGGATAACAGGCTGATCGGAGTCAAGAGTTCACATCGACGCTCCGGTTTGGCACCTCGATGTCGGTTCATCGCATCCCGGGGGTGTAGAAGCTCCCAAGGGTTAGGCTGTTCGCCTATTAAAGCGGTACGTGAACTGGGTTCAGAACGTCGCGAGACAGTTCGGTCCCTATCTGTGGTGGGCGCAGGAAATTTGAGGGGGCTTGGCCTTAGTACGAGAGGACCGGGCTGAACGAACCTCTTGTGATACAGTTGTCACTCCAGTGGCACAGCTGTGTAGCGAAGTTCGGTTAGGATAAGCGCTGAATGCATATAAGTGCGAAACCTTCCCCAAGATGAGATTTCCCAACCGTAAGGTAATAAGGGCCGTGGAAGACTACCACGTTGATAGGACGGGTGTGTAAGAGTAGTAATACTTTGAGCTAACCGTTACTAATAGCCCGTTCGGCTTGACCATAAAATTTACTGTGCATACATCGCACACTACTTTAAGCATGTTTGTCGCTTTCCGAATCCCGTCAGTATTCAATACAAAGGCCTTGATCTCAACTTCAAAAGTCTCAACAGCTTTTGGGTGATCCTAGCGAGAGGGTCCCACCCGTTCCCATCCCGAACACGGAAGTTAAGCCTCTCAGCCCCGATGGTACTGCACGCGCGAGTGTGTGGGAGAGTAGGAAGTCGCCCAAATTAATTCCAAATCAACGCCCGATTCTTTCAAGAATCGGGCGTTGTCGCGTAAAGTACAAGAAGTGAAGCACTTCTCGCAGGACGTGATGAGTGCGGGGATCGCACTCCTTGGGATCGCCGCCTACCTACTATCGCATTTCGGGTTTGGCGGCGGGGATACGCCTCTGCTTGCCGCGCTCATCCTGGGCGGTGCGCCCCAAGTCTGGAATGTGATCCGACGGCTCGCTACCGGACGATTCGACGCCGACATTCTGGCGATGGTCTCGATCGTCGCCTCCCTTATTCTTAATGAATACCTGGCGGGAACAATTATAGTCCTGATGCTGGCTGGCGGCACGGTCCTGGAAGAGTATGCCACCGGAAAAGCTTCCTCCGTTCTCGACGCCCTCGCCAAACGTATTCCGCGCAACGCCCACCGCGTAACCGGCGAGACTACGAGTGACATCCCGGTGGAATCTGTGGCGCCCGGGGACGTCCTCGTCATCTTTCCCCACGAGAGCTGTCCGGTCGATGGCGTCGTTGTTTCCGGGCACGGGTCAATGAACGAGGCGTATCTGACGGGGGAACCCTACGTCTTATCGAAGTCTCCCG
>Ga0209591_10004404_pt1 | contig 15967 bp, 16 predicted proteins | sample MAT01_FD_187207 | JGI IMG/M metagenome (GOLD analysis project Ga0209591, IMG submission 187207) | Freshwater microbial communities from Lake Fryxell liftoff mats and glacier meltwater in Antarctica - MAT-01 (SPAdes) (version 2) | ecosystem: Environmental > Aquatic > Freshwater > Ice > Liftoff... | reverse complement strand
CTCTAGCGAACCAGCTAAGTCGGGTGCGGCGTGAGCCAGGTGTTGGATCAGCTGGGAGCGAGTGGTTTCTTCTCGGCGCTGGATGTGCACGCCGCCAAAACGTTAAGCCAGATTGCGGGCGGAGTTCCTGAAGCGGTGCTCTTGGGCGTCGCGCTGGCGAGCCGGCAGACTCGTGAAGGGCACGTTTGTCTGGATTTGGCTGAATTCGCGGGAGTTCCGATCATTGACCCCGAAGGTCAAAGTCAGATGGATGCGCGTTGGGCCAGTCTCGATCTGTGGGCCAGTACTTTTCGTTGGCCCGCGTCGGAGGCGTGGCGTAGCGAGCTTCTGCAATCCCGACTCGTGAGTGGAGCAGACGGCGTGACGCCTCTGGTTCTGGTGGGTTCGCGCCTCTATTTGCGTCGCTATTTCGAACATGAGCGCCGGCTGGCGGAGCTGCTGAAGGCGCGAGTTTGTTCTGAGCCAGCGTCGACGGGGGTGAAGCTTGCTGATGTGGAGCGGCTGTTCGGTGCCCTCGGGCCCGAATTGGATCGCCAACGCCTGGCAGCGGTGTTGGCATCCGTGCGCCCGCTCGTGGTGATCACGGGTGGGCCGGGCACAGGGAAAACGGCAACGGTTGTGAAGGTGCTCGCGCTTTGGGCGGAACAGGCTCGGCGCCAAAATACACCGCATTTTACCGTAAAATTGCTGGCTCCGACCGGGAAAGCTGCCGCGCGTCTCGTCGAGTCTGTTAAGCGGGCCAAGCTCTCCTTGGAAGCTGATGCGGAGCTCAAGGCTTCGATCTCGGAGGAAGCTTCCACGATCCATCGTGCGCTCGGCAGTGTCGGGGGCAGCTCCACGGAGTTCAGGCACCATCGGAACAACCCGCTGGCGGCGGATGCGGTCGTGGTCGATGAAGCTTCGATGGTGGACGTTGCCTTGATGCGGCGTTTGTTGGAAGCGGTTCCAGCTCGGGCGAGGTTGGTACTCATGGGGGACCGACATCAACTCGCGTCGGTTGAAGCAGGCGCCGTGCTGGGGGATATTTCGGCTGGAGCGGGCGGCATGGCTTACTCCGCGCGGCTGCGAGAAACACTGGAGCCTTTGGTCGGGCCGATCCCCGTGTCTGAAGCGCGCTCGTCGCCCATGGCTGATTGCGTGGTCGAACTCACGCGCAGCTACAGGTTTCAGGGCCAGAGCGGCATTGCCAAGCTTGCCGAGGCGATTCGCGAGGGTGATGCCGATGCAGCGGCCGCGGCGCTAGAATCGACGGAATTTCCCGATGTTTCTTGGGTGGAGGTCGCGGAGCCAGCGCGGCTCGGCAAAGCCTTGAACAAGTTGGTTCGCGAGGGGTATCGCACGTTCTGCAAATCATCTGAACCGCAGAGTGCGCTCACTGCATTGGATGAATTTCGCGTCCTGTGCGCACATCGGCGTGGGCCTTTCGGTGTGCTGTCTGTGGGGGCGCTAGTTGAGGAGCTGCTGGGGCATGCCAGGATGCTCCAGAAAACGGGGCGTTGGTACGCGCATCAGGCAATCCTCATCACACACAACGACTATCAGGTAAGGCTGTTCAACGGAGATGTGGGCGTGGTTCTCGCAGGGCAAGCCATGGGTTCACTCAGGGCGTACTTCCCAGGACCCGATGCTAAAATTCGAGACATTTCGCCTGCGCGCTTGCCTGCGCACGAGACAGTATTCGCGATGAGCATTCACAAGAGCCAAGGCTCCGAGTTTGAACATGTTGTCCTCGTCCTGCCTGAGGCCAGTTCGCCACTCCTGACCCGTGAGCTCCTCTACACCGGCGTCACGCGAGCTAAAAAGCGAGTCACGATCGTGGGCTCGAGTGCGAGCCTGCGAGCTGCGGTGAGGCGCCCGGTTCGGCGGGTTTCGGGCCTGAGGGACCTCCTTTGGCCCCCAGAGTAACCTGGGCCCGACGGAGGACGTAGTTCAGGGCAGGCCGATTGGGCTCTGGCGGTTTCCTGAAGGTGGCCTAAATATTGGGCGACAGTGGGCGAGCCGTCACACTGGTCTGATCATTTCGAAGTTGCACTAGGAGATCCCATCACATGCAAAAGCTTTCGCTCACTTCAATCATCGCTACCCTCGCAGCTCTCAGTGCCACCGGAATGGTAGCCTGTGCTTCAACGACGCCAGCTCCCGAGTCCGCAGCGACTGCCAAAGAGGTGCCCGCTGAGGCCGCACCAGAAGCGCCTGCAACTGCCGCAGAAGCAACTGCCGCAGAAGCAGCACCCGCAGAAGCCACCGCGCCCACCGCTGACGCAGCCGCAACGACGACTGCTGCTGCCCCGAATGCAGAAGCGACTGAGTCCGCCGCCGAGCCCGCTGACGCGACGCCCGCTAAGAAGCCGGCAAGCAAGAAGAAGAAGACGGCCGGCGCGAAGGCTGGCTGCGGCGCAGGTACCTGCGGCTAAATCTTGCGTAGAGCGCCATGCGTGCCCCAACTTCTTTGCCAGCTGCGGAGCAGCCTCGGTTACCTGCGGGAGTGGGGCTCGGGTTGCGCTGGGAGTTTCTCGAGGAGCTGCTCGAAGCTCCCCCGTTGCCGTTGGCATTCTTGGAGGTATCTCCGGAAAATTACATGCGACGCGGGGGCTTCTACCCCGAAGCGTTGGAACAGGTCGGCACGCGTTATCCGCTCGTCACCCATGGGCTCACGCTCTCCTTAGGGAGCATTGAAGCGCCCGCCCCCGAATTTGTGAACGAGCTTCGAGCCGAGATCAGACGGGTCAAGTCGCCCTGGCACTCGGATCATCTGTCATTTTCGCGCACGGGGCAGCGGATGACTCATGAGCTGTTCCCCGTGGCGTTTAATCAGAATTCCATTCATCGCATCAGCGAACGGCTGAAGCGCCTCGCCGACGAGCTGGGTGTGCCGATGCTGATCGAAAACATCACCTATTACATGGCGCCGGGCTCCCCCGAAATTCCGGAGCCGGAGTTCCTCGGCGAACTTTTAGAAGCAAGTGGTGCGGGGCTTCTGCTCGACGTGAACAACGTGTTCGTGAACGCCAAAAATCATGGGTTCGATGCGCTGGATTTCTTGCAGCGCCTGCCTTTGGAGCGTGTAGCGGAGATCCACGTCGCGGGACATGAGAGTTCGAAGTGGGACCTCTTGATCGATACCCACGGCGCTCCGGTGGCCCCTTCGGTGCAGGAGCTGTTAGCCTGGGTGCTAGCGCGAACGGGCCCGTTGCCGGTGCTACTCGAACGAGATAACAACATCCCCCCGCTCTCGGAGCTGATACGCGAAGTGCAGGAGCTGCAAGCAGTGTGCGAGCAGGCGCTGGGGCGTAGCGCAGAAAGTGAGGTGGCGTTTGCAGCAAGCCCTTGAAGCCTTCATCGAACGGGTCGTGTTCGGTGCCGAGATTCAAGTCACCGATCCGTCAGCGGTTGATGAGCTGTTACGATCGCTGCAGGTTTCTGAAATTGAGTGCCAGGCGTTGCGTCTCCAGTTGCCGCGTGCCGTGGTCTATCGTCAGTTGGTTCAGGGCACGCTGCGTGAGGCCATCGAACTGGCGTTGCCGCGCTTGTTTCAGCGAATGGGCGGGATCTTCGACGAGTACTTGCAGAAGTTCCTGCGAGATGTTGGCCCTAGAACTCACTACCTGCGTGACGTGACGGCGGAGTTCTTGGACTTTTCTGAACCCCTGTGGGATGCGGATCTGCGAGTTCCGCGCTGGGCGAGAGACTTAGCTCGACACGAAGCATTGCGAATTGAAGTCGCGGCCTGCCGCCACTCCAGCTACCCAGAGATGCACCAGGAGCTCAATTTAGCGGCAGCTGTGCGTTTCACAGAGTCCTCGCGTCTGATGCACTATCAATATGCCGTCCACGAATTGAGCGCAGAGCTTTCGGATCGGACTGAGCCAGAAGCTCGACCGACGGACCTCTTAGTGTATCGGAGCGCCGACCACGACGTGCGCTACCTCGAATTGTCGCCGCTAGCGGCTAGCATTTTAGGGAATCTACTCAGCCATCATCACCCGCTCGGCCATGCCTTGTCGTTGGCCTACGCCGAACACGGCGTTGAGTTCAATGAGCAGCATATGCAGAGCACGGCACTGCTACTGGCTGATCTCGCTGAGCGTGGAGCCCTCCTCGGACCCATGCCCGAACGTTCTCCGTAAGGTATAACGACAGCGGCCCCGAGCAATTCAAAGTTGCCCAGGGCCGACGTTTCAGAAGCTTCTTAGCTTCGCGTGCGGAGCGTGCTCAGTAGCGGTAGTGCTCCGGCTTGTAAGGACCTTCGACAGGAAGGCTGAGATAATCGGCCTGTGACTGGGTGAGCGTGGTGAGCTGTACGCCAAGCTTCCCGAGATGGAGGCGAGCCACCATTTCGTCGAGGTGCTTCGGAAGCACGTAAACTTGGTTTTGGTACTTGGCTTGATTTTGGTGGAGTTCCAGCTGTGCCAACACCTGATTCGAGAATGAAGTGCTCATCACGAAGCTCGGGTGGCCGGTGGCGCAGCCCAGATTGAGCAATCGGCCCTCAGCCAACATCAGAATGCTGTGGCCATCTGCGAAGCGCCATTCGTCAAACTGATCCTTAATTCGGATGCGTTCGGCGCCAGCGAGCTTGCTGAGCCCAGCGACGTCGATCTCGTTGTCGAAGTGCCCAATATTGCCGACAATCGCCTTGTCTTTCATCTTCTGCATGTGGGCAGTGGTGATGATGTCTTTGTTGCCGGTGCAGGTCACAAAGATGTCTGCCGTGGCGATCACGTTATCAAGCGTGTTCACTTCGTAGCCTTCCATCGCCGCTTGCAACGCGCAAATCGGATCGATCTCAGTCACGATCACTCGGCAGCCTTGACCGCGCAGGGATTGAGCGCAGCCCTTGCCCACGTCGCCGTAGCCACAGACCACCGCGACTTTGCCGCCGAGCATGACGTCGGAGGCGCGATTGATGCCGTCAATGAGTGAATGCCGACAGCCGTAGAGGTTGTCAAACTTACTCTTCGTGACGCAATCGTTGACGTTGATGGCGGGGAAGGGGAGTGTTCCCTTCTTCTGCATTTCGTACAAACGGTGCACGCCGGTCGTTGTCTCTTCGCTCACGCCACGGCACATTTCAGCAAAGCGGCTCCATTTTTTTGGCTCCGTTTTGGCTGTTCTGCGCATTACATCCAAGATCACGCCCCACTCAGCGGCGTCGTTTTCGGCATCAAATTCTGGGATCTTGCCGGCGCGCTCGAACTCCGCGCCTTTCACGATCAAGAGCGTGGCGTCGCCGCCATCATCCACAATCTGCGTGGGCCCTGAGCCGTCTGGCCAGGTCAACATTTCTTCAGTGCACCACCAATACTCTTCAAGCGTTTCGCCCTTCCAAGCGAACACGGGGATGCCTTGGGGCTTATCTACAGTTCCCTTGGGGCCAACGGCAACGGCCGCTGCAGCGCTGTCTTGGGTGCTGAAGATATTGCAGGATGCCCAACGAACGTCGGCGCCAAGTGCGGTGAGCGTTTCAATCAACACGGCCGTCTGCACGGTCATGTGCAGAGAACCCGCAATCTTGACTCCCTTGAGCGGCGCTTTTTCGCCGTGGGTTTTCCGCAGAGCCATGAGCCCTGGCATTTCCTGCTCGGCCAAACGGATTTCTTTTCGTCCGAATTCGGCGAGTGACAAATCTGCAACTTTGAATGTGGGTCGACCCATGATCTAGCCTCGTTGGTTATTTCGGTTCATTGGAACCATTCATCAATCCGGATGAATGGATGCTTCAGCCGGGGGCGCTCGTCAAGGGAGACACCAATAATCTGCGAAAAACGGGTGTAGGTTTGCTTTGCCGGCCAGGTGGGGATACCCCTTGCGGACCCATGTCGGGCGAACAAGACCACCGCTACACAGGCCCCAATCATCTCGGGCCGTCGCACAGCTCCCCGTATCCGACCAGCAGGTTACAGGGACCTCTGTCGCTGGTTGACCTCGCGAAGGAGCTGGAGCTGGCGTCCGCGAGTGTCAGCTCGCATGCCGGCGCGCGACTGCAAACCATCTTAGAACAGATGCGAGCGTTGCAGGTTCAAGCTCAAGAGATCTTGCAGAAAGCGAAGGCCGATCTCGATCTGCATCAGGCAGAATGCCGGTTCAAGCGCAGTGTGGGTCGGATTTATCATGTGTATCGCCGTCCGGATGAAAGTCTCTATTTCTCGATGCTGTCGCCAGAGGATCATTCAGGAGCCGCGCCGCACGAGTACATTGCCAGTTACCGGCTGGAAGCGGATCAGTCCTTCACGCCCGCGGACGAAGTAGTGCGCGTGGATGCCGCACGCATGGAGCTGGAACGGACGTTTTTGCGGCGGCTTTTGCCTTAGCTCGCGGTAAAGCTCGCAAGGTGGGGAAGCCGCCTCCGGCTTCCGGCGACCAGCTTCTGTTCCCCAAGCTCAGCCCCCAAACTGACGACCCTCGCCCTTCCCGTAAACGTTGGGCCTGGCTGTTGGCTGATATGTTCCGGGCAGATCTTGACACTTGTGTGCACTGCGGCGGGCCCATGCGCTGGCTCGACGCCGCCACCACCGAACAAGCTGCCACCTCGCTGCTCGCCAAGCTTGGGCTTGCTCCTCAGCCGCCTCCGACGCCACCACCGGTTTCGTTTGGGCAGCTCCGGCTCAAGTTCTGTTGGGGTTCTTACCCCGGGCTTGTTGCCCATGGGGGTGCTGCTCCCTTTGTTGGAAGTGAGCACCTCAGTGCGGAGGTGTGGAGAGCTATTTGCGCGTGCGTGAAGTGGGCTTCTCAGCTCCGCTTTGCGTCGGGTTCAGTGTTCCTTGAGCTTCGGTCACGTGATGAGCAGGGTCAGAGTGCTGTCGCCTAGGTGGCCTGCTCTTGCTTCTGCTCCTGCTCCTGCTCCTGCTCCTCCTCCCGACTGATTTGGCACTTCGAATGTCTTATGCTCCCACATACTTCGCCGCAAGGTCGAGTCGCAACGCGTTCTCGTTGTCGTCCATGAACCCCTCTCACTGGCTAGGCGGCTGCCACGTGTTAATGGCGCGTACGACGGCGGCTACAAAAGTTGGATCAATGCCTCTCGGAAAACGCAGTTGCACCCCCCGTACCTCCGCCTCCAGTGCTGGTCCCTTCTCCACCTGGACCTCATCCAAGCCAGGCCTGACGCGAGCGCGCGATCGAACCCGCTGAGCCTCGAAACTGGGCAACGGCGACGAGACGAGCGGTGCCTGTACGGTAGCGCAATCCGAGCCCGAAGTGGCCGGATAAGCTTCATAGTGCACACCGTGGATGATCTGCGCCAGTGCCTTACAGCACCGACACTCCACGTATCTTCGGCGAGACGTGGCCGTCCAAGTGTGCTTTTCCGCCAATGCTTCGGTCATCCGAAACTCATGCATGGCCATGGCTGGACTCCTTCTTCGCGACGCCGTTATCGGTGGGCGGCGAATCGACCATTCGCACCAACACGTTCACTGTTCACCGCCAACCACAGCGGCGATAGGTTGGAGTTCTAGCAGCGAGATGCCGATGGCGGAGCAGCGCGCCTCGAAAGTGGACCACCATGCCTCCGCGATTCGCTCGGGACTGCTAGCTCTTAGCGCGACTACTACTCGATGAGGATCGACCAGGAGCACGTGCCCAAATTCGCGAGCTCCAAGCGCTTTGGCCTTTATGAAGCCCTGGTCGCGTAGAATCTTCATGCGCTCAGAAAACGTGCGCTCGGCCCGATTCGAGGTGTAGCCGGCTTCGAGCGCGACACGTGCCGGGTCTGGCACCTCAATATAGCCCTCCCCAAAATCGTAGCTCCAAAGTGCGAGGTACAGGCGCCCCGGCTTTTCCCGACCACCCAATTCGTCGATCAGCGAAGCGATCATCGGGAGAGTGCGCGGCACTTGCGCCCAACCTCCTTTCAGCGGCTGAAAGACTTCCTCTTCCGCGTTGGCCCACAACGCATTTCGTTGAGTGAGGCGGCGCTGGCGTGCACGCCCCGATGGCCGAACAGAACCGCGGACAAGAAGGTCCAGAAGGCCGAGCCGAAACCTGCGGATAATGTATGCATGCTGACCCACCCCCGCCGAGCGGCAGTGTAGGGAATGGATACGAACGGTAATCGCTGATCCAAGACTTCACGGATCTGTTGGCCGAGTTTAACGCGCACTGAGTCGAGTCCTCACCGCCTGACACACCGAAAACGACCCCGTCGCTGAAGTCCGCGGCGTTAACCTCCACGCTCGTCAATGCGTCGACGCCCGCGACCGTCGCCAGCTGGAACGCCTTTGCAGGTATATCACGCGCCCTCCGCTTGCTCAGGACCGCCTGGAACTCCGCCCCGATGGCAAGCTCGAGCTCACTCTCAAAAACGTCAGGAAAGACGGCACCCGCGCTATCCTGCTTCCACCCCGCGACCTCATCATTTGAAGATCCCCCGATTCGGTGGACAGCATGACTATACCACACTGTGCTGAGTTTTCGATCGCAATTCAAACTCGATGGGGTTGAGGTAACCGAGGTAGGAATGGCGACGTTCGATGTTGTAGAAATTTTCGATGTAGTCGCCGATCGAATTCTTCGCCTCATAGCGAGCGGCGTAGCGCTCGTGATCGACTAGCTCGGCTCGCAGAGTTGCAAAGAAGCTCTCGGCAACGGCATTATCCCAGCAATTCCCTTTTCTGCTCATGCTTCGTCGCACCTGGTGAGCATTCAAGGTTGAGCGATACTCGGTGCTCGCGTAGGGGCTTCCGCGATCAGAATGATGGAGGAGTCCCGGTGCTGGTCTGCGGGCTTGCAGAGCCGTCTGCAGCGCATCCAATGCCAAGACGGTGTCGTTGCTTGAGCTTGTCGCCCAGCCAACAACACGCCGGGAATACAGGTCGAGCATGATGGCAAGATACAACCACCCCTCGCCTGTCGCGATGGCCGTAACATCAGTCACCCACGCGCGGTTGGGCTCGCTCGTGTTGAAGTCTTGTGCCAGCAGGTTAGGTGCTATCGGACCGTTATGATTGGAGTCAGTCGTTCGCTTGAAGCGGCGTTTTCTGCGGCCTTGAATGCCATTTTCTCGCATCAATCGTTCCACACGCTTCCTCGCGATACGGAATCCACGCGCCTTCAATTCCTTGTAGACACGCGGACTGCCGTACGCCCTGCGGCTACGCTTGTGCACGGCGGCAACCGTCACTGCAAGCTGAGCGTCGGCGTCTGCACGGGCCGCTCTTGGGCGTTTCCTCCAAGCGTAAAAGCCACTGCGTGCAACTCCGAGCACACGGCACATAGTGTTGATTGGGAAGGCCACCTCCTGGGCGATAAAAGCAAATTTCACTTGCTCTCCTTCGCGAAGTAGGTGGCCGCAGCTTTTAAAATGTCACGCTCCATGGAGAGGCGCTTATTGTCGCGTCTCAATCGAGCAAGCTCCTCCCGCTCAGCAGTTGTGAGCGCACCAGGCGGCCCGTTGCCAACGTCTACGTCAGCTCGCTTGAACCACTGACGAAGTGACTTCTCACCGAGATCGAGGTCTTTGGCGATTTGCCCAATGCTGCGATCACCCACTCGACAGAGACGCACCGCCTCCGCCCTAAACCCAGGCGTAAAAACTCGCCGTTTCCTTTTTTGATACTTCTTGACCATGGATCACTCCTGACGCATTCTCGCGCCTTCTGGGGTGTCCACCAAACCGGGGGATTTTCAGAACCGTTTCCGCGCTCCAAGGATTGGCGGAGGTGATCCCGGTTGCGCCCGTGGCATACTACCAACCATAGAGTCCCTCCACCAACCGTGGAACGAGCGCCTTGCCCGCAAAGCAACGTTGGTTCCTCCCCGAAGTTCCTGCTGAGCCACCGCGGTGCATGCAATCGGCCTCAACTTCACGGAAGCGTTCGAGCAAGCCGAAAACCCCTTGCGACCGACCGAAAATCTCGGCTGGCTTCGCTCTGGCGCGTAGATCGGGATTCGCTAGCCCAAACAAGTGCGAAGCCGCCCCGAACGTTCTGGCTCGTGTTGGTGGGCACGACCTTACCATCGGGATCAATTGGAACCTGTGCCGGCCGTCCATCTGAGGCATCATTGACCCACTCCATGGCGTTCCCTGACATGTCAAAAAGGCCCAGTCGGTTCGGCTCAAGAAGGCCTACCGGGTGAGTGAGCCCACCTGAATTAAAGCAATACCAGCCTATCTTCTCCAGGTTGCGATCACAATTGCACACATACCGCTCAGGATAGACCGTGATATCACCGGAATAGAACGCCGTCCTGGTGCCTGCGCGGGCAGCATATTCCCATTCCGCATCCGTCGGAAGCCGATAGCCCTTGCATTCGTAAACGGTGGACGCCGTGGCGGTTACGGTGTCGCAGACCAGGCCGGGGCCGACTCCGAGTCCCGGAGTGCCACGACAGGTTTCGAGTTTGTAGCAAGCCGGCAGGGCTGGGGTGGCTTGAGCCGAAAGGAGATTGGCGTACCATACAGCCTCGTACCAATTCACATTCCCGACCGGGCACTTGGCATCAATGCAGTCACCCTTGCCGTTGGGCTGCAACCCGCTGGGGTTAGCAAAACCTGCGGCCGTCCATTCACCTTGGGTTAACTCGTGTTGCATGATCTCAAACGGGCGTGTAAGCGTGACTGCGACTTGCATGTCCTCGATCGGAGCGTGGCCCCACTCGCCCTCTGGAGAACCCATGACGAAACACCCGGGTGGGACACGGCACCAGCCGTTGGTGCAATCGGGCTGGTGCGCTGGTTGCTTACAGTTGCTTGCGTCAAAGGTGTCCACTACAGGGGTGGGCCCAAGACTCCCGCCACACGCAAGCCCTCCCGCACTGGCTACGCCGCCTCCCACATGTCCGCCAGACCCTGCCGTGGGGCCGGTGCTGGAGTTACCTCCAGACGGTGCCACCTTTGGGCATTTATCAACCGGAAGCACATCGTTGCCGAAATTGTAGGGTGGCGGCTTGCGCACTGAGCTACCGCCACTGCCCCCCGTGCTGGCACTTGCGCTGCAGGGATCCGATCCGCCCGCAGCGAAGCCACCACCTTGGCTGGCTGACACGGTGCCGAGCGGCTCTTCCGTGTGTGCACAGGCAACGAACGGCGCGAGGAGCACCAAGCCATAAATTACGCGAAGGTCGGTCATGGTGATGGCGTTCGGGCCAGGATTAACAGCATAGAGGTAGCAGTGCCGAACAAGGCGAACGTGAGCGCCAACACCTTCCCCGCGACTCTTGTGTTGACGCTTTTCATGGAAGGGTCCGGACCAGACGGAAACCCAGCTGCACAGACCGGTCGTAGCGCGATGTCTCGTCCTGCTTGGCTGATCTGAAGGCAATGGCCCAAACCAGAGCAGAACCACTGCGGACGTTTCGACTGATCGCATCCGTAACTCTGCCGTCCGGGTCGATTGGCACGGTCGCAGGTCTACCATCCGATGCATCATTGACCCATTCATCCGCATTTCCTGCCATATCGTATAGGCCTAACTGGTTGGGCGTCAGTAGCCCCACCTGATGAGTGAGACCGCCCGAGTTAAAGCAATACCAGGCTATCTTTTCTAGATTCTTGTCGGGATTGCAGACATATTTGTCAGCATACCTCGTGATATCGCCCGAATAGAACGCCGTCTTGGTGCCCGCGCGAGCCGCGTACTCCCACTCCGCATCCGAGGGCAGCCGATAGCCTTGGCACTCGTAGACGGTTGGGCCTGGGGTGGTCACTGTGTCACACACTAAGCCTGGTCCAACTCCCAGGCCGGGAGCACCCCTACAATTCGCCAAGCGATAGCAAGCAGGCAGCGAGGGAACTGCATGCTCGGAGAGGAAATTCGCGTACCAAACGGCTTCAAACCAATTTACGTTAGCGACAGGGCAATCCGGTTCCAGGCAATCACCCTGCCCATTTGGCAGGCGACCGCTGGGATTTGCTGACCCAGTCGCCACCCATTCACGCTGCGTCACTTCATGTTGCATGATCTCAAACGGGCGCGTGAGCGTGACGGCAACGCGAGCTTCTTCGACGGGTGCGTGGCCCCACTCGTTTTCGGGCGAGCCCATGACGAAGCAACCTGCCGGAACGCGACACCACCCATTTGCACAATCAGGTTTGTGAGCAGGCTGGGTACAGTTGCCGGGATCAAATGTGTCGATGAAGCCCGTCTCTCCTCCCAGAGCAATGGATGCAGTCCCGCCCAAATTCGCTACCGAGCCGCCTTCGGATACGATTGATGGCGTGCCCGCGGCACCACCGGTGACACCAATCTTGCCAGCGGGCGTGCGGCGCGTGCAGCACAACGCGAAAAGGCAGGCCAGAACGAAAAGCGGCGACCTACTGGAGATTCTCTGAAACACCAAACGCATCTCCTAGGTCACGAGCTCTCTTTCGTGCGATCGGATCTGCTGAAAATCGCAGATTGATCCCTTGCACAAATCCCGCCTGTTCCAAAATCCCGCGGTTCCTCACCTCGTTCCAAGCCGCTGTTGCATTCCTGCAGAAACCGGGCACGGCGGCAGGTGGTTGGCCCGGCTCGGGCGCACTGCAAGCAAAGCGGTAGATCATGTGAATGTCGTCCATGGTGGCGGCGCCTGGTCCAGTGTTAACACCATACAGGAAGCCCATCCAGTCGCGTTCGGTACCCATATCGGCCGCGACGAAGCCCGTGACCGGATCTGTCATGGGGCAGTAATTGTTGCGCCACTTGAACCACGTGCCCCCGACCGGCGGTGCACACGACACCGGGAATGGTGGGAGTTGCGATTTCAACAGCAGATTGGCGTTGGGGGCAAAAAAGTCCTCGCACACCGCGCCAGGCGCACAGGTCTGCTCAGCAAATTCCTTGTAGTAGACAAAGGTGCAGCTGGGCGAGGTTGGTTCGTTCCAGATCCGAGAGGCGAAAAATTGGGCGAAGCCCTCGACCTGCGCTCCGCTGCTTCGCTCCAAGGATTGAAGACAGTGGTCCCCGTTTGCCGCCTTCACATGCTGGCAACCACAGCGTTCGTCGATGAAAGCTGGATCGAGCAGCGTGCCGTTGAAACGGCTTCGTTCTCCCCCGCAGTTAGGTTGTCCAGGCGGACAATCGAAGTTGTAGGATGGCGTTATGGATCCCACCGAGGAGTGCTGAAACTGATGGCCCGCTTCGTGCGCGGTAACAAATTTCCACCGACTTTGATCAGGCCACATGCAGCTGCAAGTTGGCGAGTCAGCCACGCACGGCATCGGGCTCAAGCTCACACCTCCGGGATCTTTATAGCAAAGCTGTGCGCCCTGGCAGTCGCTATCGATCCGGCAAGACGGAGCCCCCAGCGGTTTCGTCGCTGGTCCGATAAGAAGGCGAGACCCATTCCAGCAGGAATCTATGCTCGTAACGACACCGCCCTCCTTGAGCTGGCAACCGTCGCCATAGACGCCCTGGTAGGTTCCATCCGCTATGCCCGTGTCCGGGGCTGACAGCATCGTGCTAATCGTCGCAGCCACGTTGGTGATGGGGGTGAACTGCTCGTTCTTGAGTTCAATCCGATCCGGTGGGATCTTCCATGCCCCCCCGGTCGAAGACCATTGATCAAATGGAGGTTGCGCCGCGTCCGAAGACGTAAACTCCACTCGAAGCGGAAGAGCGGCAATGGCCGTGCTCAGCGAATAGTTGATGGTTCCGGTGGGAGTCGGTCGGGAGAAGAACGCCAACACGCTCATGCTGAAGTTCAGGGGGTTGCTTTGCCTAAACACGAGCTGCTGCGATGGGAAACCTCCTGGGACGCAACCATCTTGGTCCAACTGACCTTGCATGGGTGTCGTGCCCTGCTCGTCCGTGACGTTGAGCTGAAAGAAGGCAAAGCTCGCCGGATAGGTCTTCAGCCCCGATTGTCCCAAGGGTGTGCCCTGCTTACCTTCCCCGAATCCTTCGTCGACGTAGGCGGCGGTCCAGTTCGCACAAATTTGTGTATTGCCGGTAATCTGTGGTGGTCCAAAGGGTTCAACACTCCAACACAGGCTGGCGGAACCAGCGCCAACGCATCTCCCCTCAAGGTCCGCTGGCGAAATCGGGGACTGCCTATCCTTAGCCGGTCCTGCTACACCGCTGATCGCCTTTCCGGTTGCGGGATCGATCACGAGGTCCGCTACGATGAGCACGTCATCACTGACGAGCGGGACCTTGTTATCTTGCCAAAGGGCTAAACCGACGTGGATAACGGGGAGCGACACCGGGAGATTGGCGGAATAAGGCTCGGGAGGAACCACGGGGAAAGGTCCAACGCAGGCACTCGCGGGACAGGTGAAAACGCGCCGGCGGTCAAAGTGTTGGTCCTCGATCCACGTTTCTACCTCAAGTCGCTGTTTCTCCAGGGTTTTCAAAGGGCCATCGTATCGGACCCTCGTGACAGAAATCGTGAACGGCTGGACGCCAGTTTGTGCGGCAGCGGCCGGTGCTGGGGCCGCAAGCGCTACAACCCCAGATGACCCTGAGAGCGAGGTGGCAACGTTAACGCTTGGCCGCTCGACAACTCTCGACACAAACGAATAGGGCGGAGGCTTCTGCTTGAGCGCCAATGGTGGGGAGGGGCCATCACCACGAGCTTCCGTCACGGGCCGAGACGGATACGCCGCATCGACCGTACAGGCTCGTGAAAGCTGGGTTGCGCGAGCGATCTGTCCGTCGACTTGCCACACAAGTTCTCCGCCCACCAGTTCAGCCCAGAGAGCCCGCTCTTCTCGACCGGGTGTGAACAGGGGTATGGGGAGCGTTGCGTGGGGCCCGACGGGCGACAAATTGTTTGAAGGCCCAGGAGGAATCGTGACCGCATGATCCAGTACGTTTTCGTAGCCAAATAGAGCCGCGAAACGCCCTGGCCCCACCTGCGCGACGCAGTTCACGAACGGCTTGGGCGGCAGGACGGAATCCCACCCCTGAAAAGGAACGTGCTGTACGACTGTGCCCGACGAAAGCAAGACCTCCTTGCCGAAGAACGCTCCATTGTACGAGCCGGTCCCTAGTTGGATCTGAGCACTCGAAGCCACGACCGTGCCCACGAACCCGCGAGCAAGCAAGATCTCGTCACCAAAGAACACAAACAGGGTGTTGCCCGCTCCCGTTTGGTTTAGCCAAGTCCCCTTGCTCTCCCAATCATCGAAGATGTTGACCACGACCCTGCCACTCGGGGGCAACTCAACTGTCGCGCCGGATTTCACATAAAGTGATGAGAACTTGTATACGCCAGACTGAAGCTTCAAGCGACCACGAGCCAAAACCTTGACCGAGCCATATGTGCCCGGTTGCAGAGTCGTGACTTGGTCCGATTTGACCGTGACAATGGGGCCCGTGCCTCGTGCCTCGGACCACGCGAAAGACTTGAGCGGGTCCAAAACGGCGTGCTCCTGAATCGTGCCAGCGATCGAGCTGCCGCTCTCTCGTGTGACGGTACCGCTTGTGATCACGTTGCCCGTCACTTTTGCGTTAGCGAACAGCTGGATCCCGGGTCGCGCTACCAACCCAACGATCTGCGCTCCTGTCCCGATCTCAACTGGGCGTCCACCCAAACTGATAGCCAGGGAGGGCAAGCCCGGAGCGGACAGGACCTTGGCTCCAGGCGCAAGCTCCAAAGACTCCTGAGCGGACAGGACCGGCCCTTGCAGGTTCGCCTGGCTCGGCAGCGTGATGGTCATCGTACGGGGCGTGATATCGTCGTCGACCGAGAATGCCTGCCGATGCAATTTCACCGCGGGCTCCCCGGTGCGTGAGGAACAACCCGCGATCGCAAGCGCGATCCCGATCAAAAGCGTGCAAACCCAGATTCTCTCTTGGTGAACCATCATGCCCTCCTCAGTGATGCGTAATAAGTCGCCTCCCGATCCCACGTTTGCGGACCGCCGTCAATGCAGGGTGCGGCAGGCAACGACACTGCAACATCACTGAGTCGCTTCGGTCTCTGTTTGGATCGCTTGCCCCGCGTCCCGCAAAGAAAGCCGAGTGAGTCCGGGGAGTTCGCTTCAGGGTCGCGAACATCGAACTTTGTCACACGCTGCCGGGTCAGCTGCTCAACAGCGAAC
>Ga0209591_10004403_pt1 | contig 15967 bp, 13 predicted proteins | sample MAT01_FD_187207 | JGI IMG/M metagenome (GOLD analysis project Ga0209591, IMG submission 187207) | Freshwater microbial communities from Lake Fryxell liftoff mats and glacier meltwater in Antarctica - MAT-01 (SPAdes) (version 2) | ecosystem: Environmental > Aquatic > Freshwater > Ice > Liftoff... | reverse complement strand
GCCAAATCGCTCTGCGCCCACTTTCGTTAGCGCTGCTGTCAGCGTCGTCTTACCGTGGTCAACGTGCCCAATCGTGCCCACATTTACGTGCGGCTTCTTGCGCTCAAACTTTGCTTTTGACATGGGAATGCAACCTTAAAATCAGTGAATTAGGCTTTCTTAGTGACAGCTTCGGCGATGTGGTTGGGCGCTTCCGCATAGTGGTCGAACTCCATCGTAAAAGTTGCGCGGCCTTGAGTGGCCGATCGCAGGCTTGTGGCGTAGCCAAACATCTCGCCCAATGGAACTTGCGCATTAATAATCTTTCCGGATGGCGAATCGTCGCTACCTTGCAGCACTCCACGCCGCCGACTAAGGTCACCCATCACGTCGCCCATATAATCCTCTGGCGTGACCACTTCGACTTTCATAATAGGCTCGAGAAGTACAGGACTCGCCTTTTGCACGCCTTCTTTAAACGCCATTGAACCGGCGATTTTGAAGGCCATCTCATTTGAATCCACTTCGTGATAAGAGCCATCAATGATCGAGACCTTCACATCCACCACTGGAAAACCGGCGATTACGCCATTTCCGAGCTGCTCTTGAATGCCCTTGTCGACAGCCGGAATGTACTCCTTGGGAATGACACCGCCGACAATCTTGTTCTCGAAAACATAACCGAACCCACGTTCCATTGGCTCAAGGATAATGACCACATGCCCATATTGCCCGCGACCGCCGGACTGACGAACAAACTTGCCTTCCTGCTTTACCGTTTTTCGAATCGTCTCGCGATAGGCAACCTGCGGCTTGCCAACATTCGCCTCGACATTGAATTCGCGACGCATGCGGTCAACGATAATTTCAAGGTGTAACTCGCCCATTCCGGCGATGATCGTTTGGCCAGACTCTTCATCAGAGCGAACCCGAAACGAAGGATCTTCTTGCGCGAGCCGCGAAAGCGCGACCCCCATTTTCTCTTGGTCAGCTTTGGTCTTAGGCTCAATCGCCATCGCGATGACGGGCTGCGGAAATATCATCCGCTCAAGCGTGACGACGTTGTCCTGAGAGCAAAGCGTATCGCCAGTTGTAACGTCTTTTAGACCCACTGCAGCAGCGATATCGCCTGCGCGAACTTCCTTGATTTCCTCGCGGTTGTTGGCGTGCATTTGCAAAAGGCGGCCAATTCGTTCGCGCCTGCCTTTGATCGCGTTATAAACGGTGTCACCTGAAGTCAGCACTCCTGAGTACACGCGGAAGAACGTCAGCGCGCCTACGTAGGGGTCGGTGGCAATTTTAAATGCGAGCGCGGAGAACGACTCGTTGTCAGCTGCTCGCCGAATTGTTTCGACGTCTTTTTCGTCAGTGCCCTTTACGGGTGGACGATCAATGGGCGATGGCAGGTATCGAATGACACCATCCAACATCGCCTGAACGCCCTTGTTTTTAAACGCAGAACCACAGAAAACGGGGATGATCAACGCCGACACCGTGGCTGCGCGGATCCCACTAATAATCTCGTCTTCTGTGAGCTCGATACCTTCAAGGTACTTGTTCATCAGCTCATCAGAGCCTTCCGCGGCAGCTTCAACGATCTCTTCGCGCGCTTTCTCGGCCTTGGCGAGCAAATGATCCGGAATCTCGCGGTATTCAAACTTCATACCCTGAGATTCCATATCCCAGTGCACGCTCTTCATCTTAAGAACGTCAATAACGCCTTCAAAATGCTCCTCAGCGCCGATAGGCAGCTGCATGGCTACAGGACGCGCACCAAGACGTGTCTTTAGCTGCTCGACAACCCCGTCGAAATTCGCACCAGCGCGATCCATCTTATTAACGAATGCCACGCGCGGAACGCCGTACTTATTAGCTTGCCGCCAGACTGTTTCCGACTGCGGCTGAACACCACCCACGGCACAAAGCACGAAGACTGCACCATCAAGCACTCGCAAGCTACGCTCAACTTCAATGGTGAAGTCGACGTGCCCGGGGGTGTCAATGATGTTGAAGCGATGTTCGTTGAGAGACAGATCCATGCCTTTCCAGAAACAAGTGGTAGCAGCGGAGGTGATGGTGATACCGCGCTCTTGCTCTTGCTCCATCCAATCCATGGTGGCCGCTCCTTCATGTACTTCACCGATTTTGTGGTTCACACCGGTGTAGAAAAGGATTCGCTCAGTTGTCGTTGTTTTGCCGGCGTCGATGTGCGCCATGATTCCGAAATTTCGGTAGCGCTCAATTGGAGTCTTACGGGACACGGGAATAACCTATTTAAATGATTTACCAGCGGTAATGCGCGAAGGCTTTGTTGGCTTCGGCCATGCGATGCGTCTCTTCGCGCTTCTTAATCGCGCTACCGCGACTTTCTGAAGCATCGAGCAATTCGCCGGCGAGGCGTTTAGGCATCGTGTTCTCGCTGCGCTTTTTTGCTGCTTCAATAACCCAGCGCATCGCCAGCGCCGTGCGGCGGCCTGGGCGAACTTCGACGGGCACTTGGTAGGTAGCACCGCCAACGCGGCGCGATTTCACTTCCACCGCAGGCCGTACATTTTGTAGCGCTTTCTCTACCATCTCAAGTGCGTCGCCGCCCTTTTGAGCGATTTGGTCGATTGCGCCATAAACAATGCGCTCGGCGACTGACTTTTTGCCGCTGCGCATCACCATGTTGATGAAGCGCGAAACGAGGTCGCTATTAAACTTGGGATCCGGGACGACCGGGCGAGCGGTGGCTGCGCTTTTACGTGACATAGATAAATCCTTCTTCGCTACAACTACAGGTTATGCTTTCGGGCGCTTGGCGCCATATTTCGAACGGCTTTGACGGCGCTTAGCAACACCTGACGTGTCGAGGCTGCCGCGAACCGTGTGATAACGAACGCCGGGAAGGTCTTTTACTCGACCACCGCGAATCAATACCACTGAGTGTTCTTGCAAATTGTGCCCTTCGCCACCGATGTAGCTAATGACCTCAAAACCATTGGTCAATCGCACTTTTGCGACTTTCCGCAGTGCCGAGTTGGGCTTTTTAGGTGTCGTTGTGTAGACACGCGTGCAGACACCGCGCTTCTGCGGGCAGCTTTCTAGCGCAGGAGATCCGGTTTTGTAGGTTTTTGGGCTGCGCGGTTTTCGCACCAGCTGATTAGTAGTTGCCATGTAGCACCCTTATAAAAACAAACGACAGGCGGGCATGCCCGACCTGTCGAGAAGCGGAACTATAGCCAGCACTCCGATATCTGTCAACCGGTTGGGGCAAGCTTAGTGGATAATTTTTAATAGAAACTTAATCTTCAGGTCAAACATCCCTATCGGCAGGCACTTTCCCTGATTGAAATGCCGTCCCGCCTTGAAGCTGGCAGGACGGCACTGCTTTGCCCTAGTCGATCACGCTTTCCTCTGAGCTTGAGAACTCGTGAATCCCGGAAGCGTCGCGCAACAGATTGAAATCGTCTGTTAAATCGCCACGCTCGCGACGCCGCTGTTGGTGATAGGCGAGCCCGGTACCGGCCGGAATCAGGCGACCCACAATGACGTTCTCTTTCAAGCCACGCAACGTGTCACGAACACCGCGAACGGCGGCCTCGGTGAGAACTCGCGTGGTTTCTTGGAAGCTAGCTGCCGAGATAAATGATTCAGTAGCGAGCGACGCCTTGGTGATACCGAGCAAAATGGACTCAAACAATACCGGGCGCTCGTTGCGAGCGATCGCCCGATTGCTTTCTTCCATGACGCGCATCCGATCAATTTGCTCACCGCGCAACACGCGAGTGTCGCCTGGTTCAACAATTTCGACCTTGCGTAGCATTTGGCGAATGATCACTTCAATGTGCTTGTCATTGATGCGCACGCCCTGTAAGCGATAAACGTCTTGAATTTCTTTGGACAGATAGGCCGCGAGTGGCTCTACACCCAATAACCGCAAAATGTCGTGCGGATTAGGTTCACCGTCGACGATCGTCTCGCCCTTCTCTACGTGCTCACCTTCAAACACGATGATGTGGCGCCATTTCGGAATGAGCTCTTCGTGCTCGTCACCGTCTTTGTCGCTGATAATTAGGCGTTGCTTGCCTTTAGTGTCTTTGCCGAAACTGACAAGACCCGTACGCTCCGCCAGGATGGCCGGTTCTTTTGGCTTGCGCGCTTCGAACAGGTCTGCAACTCGCGGAAGACCACCGGTAATGTCGCGGGTTTTTGAGGTCTCTTGCGGAATACGCGCGACCACATCGCCCACGCCAACGGCTTGGTTATCTTGCAAGCTAACAATGGCGCCGGAAGGCAGGAAGTACTGCGCCGGAACATCGGTTCCTGCGAGTGACAGCTGAGCGCCTTTCTCGTCGACCAATTTCACCATTGGGCGCAGCTCTTTGCCGATACCACCGCGGCGCTTTGGATCGGTGACGACTGAGCTTTGCAAGCCAGTTAAATCATCGATCTGATCGTTCACCGTTACGCCGTCAAGGAAGTCGCTGAAGCGAATGCGGCCCGCAACCTCTGACACGATGGGGTGAGTGTGCGGGTCCCAATTCGCGATCGTTTGACCAGCGTGTACGTCTGAGCCGTCTTTCGCTGAAATGATGGCGCCGTAGGGGACTTTATAGCGCTCGCGTTCACGTCCGGACGGATCGACCACCGAAATTTCGCCCGAGCGGCTGACTGCGACCAGATGCCCGTCCGTATGTTGGACGGTTTTTAGATTATTCATGCGGATCATGCCGGTGGTTTTCACCTGCACGTTGTCCACCGCCGCCGCTCGAGACGCTGCACCGCCGATGTGGAAGGTACGCATCGTCAACTGCGTGCCGGGCTCGCCGATCGATTGCGCAGCAATCACGCCGACCGCCTCGCCCATGTTGACGAGGTGACCGCGGGCCAAGACCGCCTCGCCCATGTTGACGAGGTGACCGCGGGCCAAATCTCGCCCGTAGCAGTTAGCGCAAATGCCGAAGCGCGCTTCGCAAGTAATGGGGGAGCGCACTTTGATCGATTGCACGCCCAGCGCTTCAAGCTTCGCAACCAGTTTTTCGTCGAGCAGCGTGTTGCGGGTTACCACTGGGATCTCTTCGTTGCCGGGCGGAAAGACGTCTTCGGCAACCAATCGACCCAATACGCGATCGCGCAACGCTTCCACCACATCACCGCCTTCGACGATGGAGCTCATCGTGATGCCGTTGGAGCTGCCGCAATCGCCGTCAGTGATGACCATATCTTGCGCGACGTCAACCAGTCGACGTGTCAGATAACCCGAGTTCGCCGTCTTCAAGGCAGTATCGGCCAAGCCTTTCGGCCAAGCCTTTGCGCGCGCCGTGGGTTGAGATGAAGTACTGCAGGACGTCGAGGCCTTCGCGGAAGTTGGCCTTGATGGGTGTCTCAATGATCGAGCCGTCGGGCTTGGCCATCAGGCCGCGCATTCCAGCGAGCTGGCGCATTTGCGCGGCACTGCCGCGCGCGCCGGAGTCGGCCATGATGAAGATCGAGTTCATCGACTTCTGGTCGACTTGCTTGCCATCTTTGGCGATGACCCGATCGGTACCAAGGCGTTCCATCATCGCCTTAGCGACGAGCTCATTGGTGCGCGACCAAATGTCGACCACCTTGTTGTAGCGCTCACCGGAAGTCACCAAACCAGATTGGAACTGGCCCTGGATCTCGACCACTTCTTTTTCAGCCGTTTCAAGAATGGCTTCTTTTTCAGCCGGCACGATCAAGTCGTCGATGCCGATCGACACGCCAGCGCGAGTTGCGTAATGGAAGCCGGTGTACATCAACTGATCGGCAAAAATGACCGTTGGCTTCAAACCAAGACGTCGATAGCACTGGTTGATCAAGCCTGAGATCGCCTTTTTGGTGAGGGTCAGGTTGATTAAGCTGAACGGGAGGCCTTCTGGAATGATGTCAGCAAGCAGCGCACGGCCGATCGTCGTGTCCACGATCGAGGTGCTTTCAGTGCGTGCGCCGGTTTCATCAATGCTCACTTCGCGCAAGCGCACTTTGACCTTCGCGTGCAAATCAACCACGCGGTTTTGGTAGGCGCGATTGACCTCGGAGATGTTCGCGAACACCATGCCTTCGCCACGCACGTTGATCAAATCGCGGGTCATGTAGTAAAGACCCAGCACCACGTCTTGAGTCGGCACGATAATCGGCTCGCCATTTGCGGGCGACAGAATGTTGTTGGTCGACATCATCAAGGCGCGGGCTTCAAGCTGCGCCTCAATGGATAACGGCACGTGCACGGCCATCTGGTCGCCGTCAAAGTCGGCGTTGAAAGCAGTACAGACCAGCGGATGAAGCTGGATGGCCTTACCTTCAATCAATACCGGCTCGAACGCTTGAATGCCGAGGCGATGCAAGGTAGGTGCGCGATTGAGCAACACCGGATGCTCGCGAATGACTTCCTCGAGAATGTCCCAAACTTCGGCTGATTCGCGTTCAACAAGCTTTTTCGCGGCCTTGATAGTGGTCGCCGCGCCGCGGCGCTGCAATTTCGAAAAGATAAACGGCTTGAACAACTCCAGCGCCATTTTCTTAGGCAAACCACACTCGTGCAGCTTGAGCGTTGGGCCGACGACGATGACTGAACGGCCAGAATAATCGACGCGCTTACCGAGCAAGTTCTGCCGGAAACGACCCTGCTTGCCCTTGATCATGTCGGCGAGCGATTTCAACGGACGCTTGTTGGTGCCGGTAATTGCTCGACCGCGACGGCCGTTGTCCAACAGCGCATCCACTGCTTCTTGCAGCATGCGTTTTTCATTGCGCACGATGATATCGGGCGCGTTGAGCTCCAACAGGCGCTTGAGGCGGTTGTTGCGGTTGATCACGCGGCGATAAAGATCGTTGAGATCCGACGTCGCGAAGCGCCCGCCATCCAGCGGGACGCGCCCGCCATCCAGCGGGACAAGCGGACGCAAATCAGGCGGCAATACCGGCAAAACGGTCAGCACCATGAATTCTGGACGATTACCAGACTCCAAGAATGCCTCGACCAGCTTTAAGCGCTTTGACAAGCGTTTGAGCTTGGTCTCGGAGCTGGTCGCGCCGAGCTCTTCGCGCAGACGAATCAACTCTGCATTTAAGTCGATCGTCTTGAGCAGGTTGTAAACGGCTTCGGCGCCCATGCGCGCGTCAAATTCGTCGCCGTGTTCTTCGACCGCTTGTTGATGCTGATCGTCGCTGAGCAATTGACCGCGCTCAAGCGAGGTCAAACCCGGATCAATCACAACGAATCGAGCATCAAGCCGATACGGCTCGGCAGCGACTTCAAGAACCAGATATGCGCGGTAGGCGACGCAAGCTCGATGTGTGCCATGCGTTCGCGACGAACCTTGGTTAAGGTCACTTCGGTCCCGCATTTCTCACACACCACGCCGCGATGCTTCATGCGCTTGTATTTGCCGCACAAACATTCGTAGTCCTTGATAGGACCGAAAATGGCGGCACAAAACAAGCCGTCGCGCTCAGGCTTGAACGTGCGGTAGTTGATCGTTTCAGGCTTTTTAACTTCCCCGTACGACCAGCTACGGATCAAATCTGGCGACGCCAGACCAATGCGAATGGTGTCGAAATCGACCGTCTGGCGCTGCTGGCTGAACAAATTCAATAGATCTTTCATGACTGCACCTTAATGATTAGTTCGTATCCAGCTCGATGTTGATCGCCAAGGAACGAATTTCCTTGACCAACACATTGAACGATTCCGGCATACCGGCTTGCATTTCGTGATCGCCATCAACGATCGATTTGTACATCTGGTTGCGGCCTTGCACGTCATCGGATTTGACCGTCAGCATTTCTTGCAAGGTGTAGGCGGCACCGTAGGCTTCTAGTGCCCAGACCTCCATCTCACCGAAGCGCTGACCACCGAATTGCGCTTTACCACCGAGTGGCTGTTGGGTCACTAACGAGTACGGACCGGTCGAACGGGCGTGCATTTTGTCGTCGACCAAATGGTTCAACTTCAGCATGTACATGTAGCCGACCGTGACTTGCCGATCGAACGCTTCACCAGTGCGACCGTCAAACAGCGTGGTTTGGCCGCTGGAAGGCAGCTCGGCCAATTCGAGCAAGCGCTTGATTTCCGCTTCAGACGCGCCGTCAAATACCGGCGTTGCCATCGGCACACCGTCACGTAAATTGCGCGCCAGCTCAATCAACTCGTTATCGCTGAACTTGCTCAAGTCAACGCGACCGGCTTGGTCAAAGTTGTACACCTCATCCAAGAAATTGCGCAGGTCTTTAAGCTTGGCTTGTGCGTCGAGCATGCGCCCGATGCGCTCGCCAATGCCCTTCGCCGCCCAGCCCATGTGGGTCTCAAGCACCTGCCCAATATTCATACGCGACGGCACGCCCAACGGATTGAGCACGATGTCCACCGGCCTGCCGTCGGCACTGCACGGCATATCTTCTTGCGGCACGATCATCGAGACCACGCCTTTATTACCGTGTCGCCCAGCCATTTTGTCGCCGGGCTGGATGCGTCGTTTGACGGCCAGATAGACCTTGACCATCTTCAACACGCCAGGCGCCAAATCATCACCGGCGGTAATTTTTGCTTTCTTCTCGTCGAAGCGCTTATCAAACGCTTTGCGCTGTTTGAGCACTTGTTCGTGCGCGGCTTCCAGCGCCTCGGCAGCGGCTTCTTCTTTGATGCGCAGCTGGAAAAGCTCATCGATCTTCAGCTTCGACAGCATCTCTTCGTTGACCTTGTCACCGCGCTTGATGCCTTGCGGCCCGCCGGTGGCGGTCGTGCCCAAAATCACCGCGCGCAGACGCGCCAGGATCGCACCTTCGAGAATACGCAGCTGATCGTTCAGATCTTTGCGCACGCGCTTGAGTTCTGAATCTTCGATCTGTTTGGAGCGTTTGTCCTTCTCGATACCGTCGCGGGTGAACACCTGCACGTCGATCACGGTGCCATCCATACCCGGCGGCACGCGCTGCGAAGAATCTTTAACGTCCGACGCTTTCTCACCAAAAATTGCGCGCAGGAGCTTCTCTTCTGGGGTGAGCTGGGTCTCGCCTTTTGGCGTGACTTTGCCGACCAGAATGTCGCCTTGTTTTACTTCGGCGCCAATGAACACAATGCCCGATTCATCCAATTTCGCGAGCGCCTGCTCGGAGACGTTTGGAATATCGGCGGTGATTTCTTCAGGCCCCAGCTTGGTGTCGCGCGCCACGCAGGTCAGTTCTTCGATGTGGATTGTGGTGTAGCGATCTTCTTGAACGACGCGCTCGGAAATCAGGATCGAGTCTTCAAAGTTGTAACCATTCCAGGGCATAAAGGCGATCAGCATGTTCTGACCGAGTGCAAGCTCGCCCAAATCGGTCGAGGGACCGTCAGCCAACACGTCCAAGCGTTTAACCACATCGCCCGGCTTGACCAGCGGACGCTGGTTGATGCAGGTGTTTTGGTTGGAGCGCGTGTACTTGGTCAGGTTGTAGATATCAACACCCGGATCATCCGGGCCGCTCATTTCATCTTCATGAACGCGCACCACGATACGTGCGGCATCTACTGCGTCTACTACGCCGGCGCGCTTGGCCACCGCGGTCACGCCGGAATCGGTCGCGACTGAACGCTCCATCCCGGTTCCGACCAGCGGCTTTTGAGCGCGCAAAGTCGGCACAGCTTGCCGCTGCATGTTCGCGCCCATGAGCGCGCGGTTGGCGTCATCGTGCTCGAGGAAGGGGACCAACGAGGCGGCCACCGAGACGATCTGTTTCGGCGACACGTCCATGTACTGAATGTCCATTGGCGAACGCAGCAAAAACTCGCCCGCCATCCGGCACGGGATGAAATCATCCTTGAACTTGCCGTTCTTATCGAGATCGGCGTTAGCTTGCGCCACGGCGAATTCGGCTTCTTCAATCGCCGACAGATACTCGACCACGTCGGTTACTTTGCCGCCCACTACTTTGCGGAACGGTGTTTCAAGAAAGCCATAGCGGTTCGCACGCGCATAGACCGCGAGCGAGTTAATCAAACCGATATTCGGGCCTTCCGGCGTTTCAATTGGGCACACGCGGCCGTAATGGGTTGGATGCACATCGCGCACCTCAAAGCCTGCGCGTTCACGCGTCAAACCGCCCGGTCCAAGCGCCGAAACGCGACGCTTGTGGGTCACTTCCGACAGCGGATTGTTTTGATCCATGAACTGCGAAAGCTGCGAGGAGCCAAAGAACTCCTTGACCGCAGCAGCGACAGGCTTGGCATTGATCAATTCCTGCGGGGTGAGACCTTCGGCTTCCGCCAAACTCAGGCGCTCCTTGACCGCGCGTTCAACGCGAACAAGACCCACGCGGAACACGTTCTCAGCCATTTCGCCGACGCAGCGCACGCGACGATTGCCCAGGTGGTCGATGTCATCGACGATGCCTTGACCATTGCGAATGCCGATCAGCACTTTGAGCGCTTCGAGAATGTCGTCTTTGCTCAAAATCGACGAACCCAACACTTCTTTGCGACCAACCCGACGATTGAACTTCATGCGGCCTACGGCCGACAAATCGTAGCGATCTTCTGAGAAAAATAGGTTCTGGAACAAGTTTTGCGCAGCGTCCTTGGTTGGCGGCTCGCCCGGACGCATCATGCGATAGATCTCAACCAACGCCTCGAGCTGAGTGGTGGTGGGATCGATGCGCAAGGTGTTGGAGATGTACGGACCGCGGTCGAGGTCATTCACGAAGAGCGTGCGAACCGAGTCGATCTTGGCCTTGCGGATTGTTGCCAACACCGCTTCGGTCAGCTCGTCGTTCGCTTTCGCCAACAGCTCACCTGTGGCCGGATCGACACGCCAACAGCTCACCTGTGGCCGGATCGACAATGTCGTGGGAGACAATCTTGCCGACCAAATACTCGTTCGGCACCTCAAGGGTCTTGACCTTGCCTTTCTCGAGTTCACGAACGTGGCGCGCAGTGATGCGCTTGCCAGATTCCACGATGATGTCCTTACCCACCTTAATGTCGAACGCAGCCGTTTCACCGCGCAGACGCTCGGGCACCAGTTCAAGCTGGGCACCGTCGGCCTTGAACAAGAATCGATTGGTCTCGAAAAACATGTCCAGAATTTCTGGATTGGTAAATCCGAGCGCGCGCAGCAAAATCGATACCGGCAGTTTGCGGCGGCGGTCGATTCGGCAGAAAACGGCGTCTTTCGGGTCGAACTCGAAGTCTTGCGGCGGCGGTCGATTCGGCAGAAAACGGCGTCTTTCGGGTCGAACTCGAAGTCCAACCACGAACCGCGATAAGGAATCACGCGCGCAGAGAACAGCAGTTTGCCCGACGAGTGGGTTTTGCCACGATCATGGTCGAAGAACACGCCTGGCGAACGGTGCAGCTGCGAGACGATCACGCGCTCGGTACCGTTGACGATAAAGGTGCCGGTATCGGTCATGAGCGGCAGTTCGCCCATGTAAACCTCCTGCTCCTTGATGTACTTAACCGCTTTGTTCGACGATTCCTTATCGTAAATCACCAGGCGCACGAGCACGCGCAACGGCGCACCGTAGCTCATTCCGCGCAGCTTGCATTCCTTGACGTCGAACACCGGATCGCCGAGCCGGTAGCTGACGTATTCAAGCGCCGCATTGCCGGAGTAGCTTGAGATCGGGAACACCGATTTCAGCGCACCGTGCAAGCCGGAGTCGTCACGTTTTGATTGGTCGACCTGCGCCTGCAAGAAGCCTTTATAGGAGTCGATCTGCATCTGCAATAAATACGGAACCGGAAGCACAGACTGGCGCTTGCCGAAATCCTTGCGAATGCGTTTTTTCTCGGTGAATGAGTAGTTCATAGTGATCTCAACCTACCTGCCGCTAGCACAAACACGTCTGCACACTGATTCAATGCGCAGGCGTTTTGATGCTTGACTAAACAAAAACACGAACGGGCCGGGGGAAATCCCCCAGCCCGGATAGCTCCGATTGATTGGAGCTGCAATTGATCGATTACTTGATCTCGACCTTTGCACCAGCGGCTTCCAACTCCTTTTTGAACTTTTCGGAATCGGCTTTGCTGACGGCGTCTTTGACGATCGTCGGTGCGGATTCCACCAAGTCTTTGGCTTCCTTCAAGCCCAAGCCGGTGATCGCGCGGACGGCTTTGATCACTTCGACCTTCTTTTCGCCGGTAGCGGCGAGGTGAACGGCGAACTCGGTCTTTTCTTCAACCACCGCGGCGGCGGCGGCAGGCGCTGCTGCAGCTACTGGGGCGGCAGCGGAAACGCCGAACTTTTCTTCCATCATTTTGATCAGGTCCACAACTTCCATTACCGGCATGTTAGCAATGGTGTTGAGGATGTCGTCTTTTGAAATGGCCATGATTATTTCCTATTGAATTGTGAAGTGAGGTGAGCGTCAGGCAGCAGCGGCTTGCTTTTGATCGCGAACGGCGGCTACGCAGCGGGTGAGCTTGGCGTGTGGTTCGACCAGGGTGCGCACGAACTTCTCGATAGGTGCCTTCATCAGGCCCATCAAGATGCTGATTGCTTGGTTTTTGGTTGGCAGCGACGCCAAACGGTCTAGCTCAGTTGCCGGATAAACCCGACCACCGATTGCGACCAGTTTGGTTTTGAGCTTGTCATTGGTCTTCGAAAAGTCCTTGATGACGCGCCCTGCAGCACCTGGATCCTCTAACGAGAACGCATACAGGAGGGGTCCAATCAGCTGCTCTTTCATGCACTCGAAGTCAGTGCCTTCAACTGCTCTGGAGACCAACGTGTTTTTTGCCACACGAATATACACACCGCCAGCTCGCGCCTTGCGACGCAACTGGGTCAGCGATTCCACGGTGACGCCGGTATATTGGGCGACCACCGCAGAATGCGCTTTCTTAGCTATCGACGACACCTCGGCGACAACGACTTTCTTTTGCTCTAAGTTGAGAGCCATACGATTACTCCAGTGAACCGACGATCCCGCGAACGGAAATCGACCGGCGTACCAAGCCCCGAGTTTTCACCCGGGTGCCACCCACGCTTGCGGCGTCGATGACGGATTCGGTGACCATTCCAGAATTTGTTTTAGTTGACATGTTGCAGTCGACACATTCGGTTTGCGGACACCATCTACGCAGGAAATTAAGGCCTAACTCGTTGATTACGTCGACTCCATTGCCAATCGCTAGCCATCCATGAGCCGTGATCGCGAGTTAATCCACCTGCGGTCTTTGACGGCCGACACCAAATGGCGCCTGCCCTCAAAATATTGAAACTTATCTACTAAAACGACTATTTGGCGGCGGTCAGATTCAGCGTTGACGCATCAATTCGCACACCCGGACCCATCGTCGTTGAAAGCGCCATACGCTGTAAAAACACGCCTTTGGCGGTGGATGGTTTGGCTTTCACCAAGTCCATAACCAACGCTTCAAGGTTGCCTTTCAACGCGGCAATTTCAAAGCTGACTTTGCCAATGGTCGAATGGATGATGCCGCCTTTGTCGATACGGAATTTCACCTGACCGGCCTTCGCGTTTTTCACAGCGGTGGCGACATCAGCAGAAACGGAACCGTCCTTTGGGTTGGGCATCAGGCCGCGCGGGCCGAGCAGCTGTCCAAGCTTACCAACCACGCGCATCGCATCCGGAGAGGCAATGATGCGGTCGAAGTTGAGGTCGCCACCTTGCATACGCTCTGCGAGATCATCCATACCCACGGCATCAGCACCCGCTGCGAGCGCAGCTTCTGCGTTCGCGCCCTGGGTGAACACTGCGACGCGTACTTTCTTGCCGGTGCCGTGCGGCAACAGGCTTGAGCCGCGCACAGACTGGTCGGATTTCTTCGCATCAACGCCTAAGCGGATGGCGACGTCTACTGATTCGTCGAACTTCGTTTTATGGACGGATTTCAACAACGTAAGCGCTTCTTCAACCGAGTAGGTCTTGGTGGTTTGTACGGCCTTATTCGCCGCTTTCATTCGTTTGCCAAGTGCCATGATTAAACGCCCTCCACGTTGAGGCCCATCGAACGGGCTGAGCCCGCGATGGTGCGAACCGCTGCATCCAGGGACGCGGCAGTCAGATCGGGCATCTTTGCGTTCGCAATATCTTCAAGCTGCGCGCGCGTGACCTTGCCGACTTTCTCGGTGTTCGGACGCGGACTGCCTTTGTCGATCTTGGCGGCTTTGCGCAGCAATACGCTGGCAGGCGGCGTTTTGGTGATAAAGGTGAACGATCGGTCGGAATAGACCGTAATCACCACCGGCAAAGGCAAGCCCGGCTCGACTTTTTGGGTCGCAGCGTTAAAGGCCTTGCAGAATTCCATGATGTTGACGCCGCGTTGGCCCAAAGCGGGACCGACCGGCGGTGAGGGGTTGGCCATACCGGCCTTTACTTGCAGCTTGATGTAAGCCGTTACTTTCTTTGCCACGAGAGCACCTCTATGGGGTTCAAGCGCCGCAAGGCTCCCCCTTCAATATCGGCTGTCGTGATGACAGCCGAGTTTACGATTAAGACTTTTGAACCTGCGAAAACTCTAATTCGACCGGCGTTGATCGCCCAAAAATCAGCACCGCAACGCGCAGGCGATTTTTGTCGTAGTTAACTTCTTCAACCACCCCGTTGAAATCGTTGAAAGGGCCATCGACGACCCGAACCATTTCGCCGGGCTCAAACAACACTTTCGGCTTCGGCTTCTCGGCACCCTCTTGGACACGGCGCAGGATATTGTCGGCTTCTTTGTCACTGATCGGCGCCGGTTTATCGGCAGTGCCGCCAATAAAACCGAGCACCTTTGGCACTTCCTTGACCAAATGCCAGCTTTCCTCGTCCATATCCATCTGGACAAGCACATAGCCTGGAAAAAATTTGCGTTCAGAGCGCCGTTTCTGGCCCTGTTTCATCTCAACGACTTCTTCGGTTGGCACAAGGATCGCGCCAAACTTCGCTTCAGCGCCAGCGCGCACGATGCGATCTTCAAGCGAACGCTTCACCTGGTGCTCGAAGCCTGAATAGGCGTGCACTACATACCAACGCTTGCTCATTTGTGTGCGGCCCTTACGTTCCGATCGCCAACTGAACCAAATAGCTCAGCAAGGTATCGACCAGGAACAAGAAAATACTAACAATCACTACGACGACCATGACCACCAGCGTTGTTTGCAGGGTCTCTTGGCGCGTTGGCCACACCACTTTGCGAACTTCGTTGCGGGCCTCCATCAGGAAGCTGATCATCGACTTGCCGCGCAAGCTTAAGCTGGCGCCACACCACTTTGCGAACTTCGTTGCGGGCCTCCATCAGGAAGCTGATCATCGACTTGCCGCGCAAGCTTAAGCTGGCGACATACCCGCTAATTCCGAATACCGCGATCATCCCAAGTGCGCGCTGCCAACCGGGCTGTGCACTGAAGTGATAGAACGCGTAAATGCCGCCTACCAGTATCAGTACCGCAGCGATCCAGATCGCCGTATCCAGTACCGAGCCTTGGCTTTCTTCAACTTTTGCGTTCACTAAAAAGATCCGACTTAAGTTCAGCTATTGAGGTGGCACGCCAGGAGGGAATCGAACCCCCAACCTGCGGTTTTGGAGACCGCTGCTCTGCCAATTGAGCTACTGACGTAGATAACTTTTTCGCGGCACCCGGGATGAACCGGGGCACCGCGCAAACTTTATTTCAAAATCTTTGACACCACGCCGGCACCAACCGTTCGGCCACCTTCGCGAATTGCGAAGCGCAGGCCTTCTTCCATTGCGATCGGCGCGATCAACGCGATGCTCATGCGGATGTTGTCACCCGGCATCACCATTTCAACACCCTCAGGCAATTCGCATGCGCCCGTGACATCGGTCGTTCTGAAGTAAAACTGCGGGCGATAGCCTTTGAAGAATGGCGTATGACGGCCGCCTTCATCCTTGCTCAGCACGTAGATCTCAGCTTCAAAATCCGTGTGTGGATTGATCGAGCCCGGCTTGCACAGCACTTGGCCACGCTCAACGTCGTCGCGCTTGGTACCGCGCAACAGCACGCCAACGTTCTCGCCTGCACGGCCTTCG
>Ga0209591_10004401_pt1 | contig 15969 bp, 18 predicted proteins | sample MAT01_FD_187207 | JGI IMG/M metagenome (GOLD analysis project Ga0209591, IMG submission 187207) | Freshwater microbial communities from Lake Fryxell liftoff mats and glacier meltwater in Antarctica - MAT-01 (SPAdes) (version 2) | ecosystem: Environmental > Aquatic > Freshwater > Ice > Liftoff... | reverse complement strand
TTGTCCTTTGCTTGTTTTGTGGGGTGAATCCGATCCATGGACACCAATTAAGGGCGCAAAGATTTTCCAAGAAATGGCAAGCCAAAAGGATATTAAGGTGATTGCGATTCCGAAAACAGGACATTGCCCTCACGATGAAAATCCTAATGTGGTAAATCCTTTAGTTTTAGAATGGCTAGGGAAATATGATTAACGTAAGTATCTAAAGCGATCGCCCTTATATTTTTTGGGTCTTTTCTTCATTTGGGATATGGATCTGATCTGCTGTTAGGATTACGACTTTACCGTATTGCCATACTGCAATGGATTCACCTAACCTGCGATGACGATCTAAGGCTTTAGCGATCGCTTCACCAATTCCATTAAATATTTTTTGATGTTTTATTTCCCGTTCTTCTTTAGTCATTTGCCTTTTTATTGATTTCAGACCACATATATTGACTATAGTTGTACATTTGGTTAATGGGAACTTTGGGCGATCGCTTTCCAGTCTATTTTTGAGAAGTCAGCAATCTTATAAAACCCTCCTGCTCAAAATGGCGATCTGTGGTTAGTGCTTCTACTGTTGATCTGCGCTTCATTAAAACAAAACTGACTGCATCACACAATGAATAGGTTTTGTCCATGCGATTCATTAAGAGATTAACTGCTTGTTGATGTAATTCTTGATCGACCCATATTGTCTCAATATCTGAATGATTTAGTAAATCTGCGATAAACGTAAGGGATTCAATCCGTGGCAAATTTCTTACTTGAGCTAGTGCCACAAATTCAGATAGGATATAACTATGAATTAAAAAAGCATTTGCAATATCGAAAGCCTTTACGGCAGTTAGATGCTGTGGCTCACTGGCATGGATGTAGCATAGTAATCCTGATGTATCAAGAAATAGCACTAAATCGCTCCAAGTTAGTTTGCATAATCTTTTGAGAGATCGGCATCAATACTTTCATTGTCTGCGCCTGTGGCATATCCTAGATTAACTGCACCAGCATGGCGACGAAAGCGTTCACGAGCGGATTGTTTTTCTGCTTCGTTTGTTGTTAGTTTTGTGCTGTTTTGCTGTTTGATTTCTTTAAGAGACATGATTGCCCATTCGGTGATACTCAAGCCTGCTAATTCTGCCTGAAACTTGAGTTCGGTATAGTCTGTTTCGCTTAGTTCTAGTGTGAGGACTTGACTCATGGATTTTCATTTTGAAAACTATAAATTCATAGTAGAACATTTTCTCAAATTGTATCGACAGCCCTAACCTAATTCTAGGGACAGATCGCATCAACTAATTTTATATTCATTAAATATTTCCTCCAAATGCATAATTTACACGGGCAACTTGGATAGGAGCATTCAACTGCTGGAAAAGTTCTATAGATTTCAGTTTATAGGTTTCAGCATTTGCAAGTTCTCCCTTTGCTCGATAAGTTAGTCCCAATTCCAAATAAACTTGGGCAAGCTCGAGAATTACTTCTGCTCTCTTAAAAATATCTATAGATTCTAAAAACAAGCATATTGCTCCCTCGAAATCACCATTTCTATCTCTACAAATTGTTCCCAAACCGCTTTTTGCTGCCCCAATAAGTACACTGCTTTTTATTTTTTCACCACAGGTAAGAGCATTTTGAAAAAGTTCAAGAGCTTTATCCATTTCTCCAATATTTTTATAAGCTAATCCGAGCATTCTAAATCTAAATCCTGGACTCACAGCTCCGTGGGCAGTGTTGGATATATCTATATTCAAAACTTCATTAAGTAATAAAGCGGTGTTTTCTGATGGATAGATAAGTGCATTCAAAACTGGTACAAGCCAACTAGCATTAGAAAATTCCCCATAGAATTCTATTTCTTTCCCAATAGCATCAACTTTTTCCAATAGTTTCAATGCCTTCTTTACTTCTCCTAAATAGAAATAACAGGAACTAAGACCGTATAAAGATTGCGCCTTTAATCTTTGTAAGTTCAATTCTGTTAATGTTTGGGACTTCAGTCCTGCTGATATCTTTCGGACTGATTCGTGACATTTACGAGATTTACTGATATCTCCATTTAGTAAATATCCATAAGCTAATACATCTATAATTTTTCCTTTTGCGTAAGAATCGTTAATATATGGAATCAGTTTAGAAATATAATTTATGACAGTACCAACTAATCCAAGCACTACAAAAGAATATCCTAGACTTTCTGAGGTGCCATGAATACTGAGTTTATTAATAAGCACTACTTCTCCAGCCGCTTCAAAATCATTAATACTGAAATAGTGATGATAGGCTTCAAATACTTTAACCGCATCTTTTACGGTGGCAATAATCTCTACACTTTCTTTCCAAAATTTCGCCGCTTCTTGATTCGCTTTTTCCCATTCTCCAGATGCTCTTAATCGAGAAATAGCTTCGGCTCTGACAATTGGGTGCAGAAAATATTCACCTTTATCAAATGCAATTAAAGAAGTATCTCTCAGATAAAAAATGATTTGAATATAGCCATCTGGTACATCCCAAAGCAAACTAACCAGACCCTCTTTGGGAATAGTCGGAACTTCTTGATAGCGAAAACATCCCATCCGACAGAGCAGGTTATAGGCTTCGGGATAACTAGCTTGTAAGCGATTAAACTGTTCGCAAATCAGGTTCTCAACCACCTTATCCACCACAAGCCCACCTACGGTTTTATAGTCTTGCCAATATGCCTTGATATCGCCATCGTAGTAGTTTTTAATCGGAGCATGGAGAACATTCATCGCCAGAGCATTACCATCGTAGGCAGTGTGAACTTCGTTTAATGTGGGTATATCAGCATTTACGCCTTGCTCGTTAAAAAATTCCTGCCATACACTTAGCTTTAAGCCCTCTAATCTTAAATCTTTAATATCTAAACTTTCTTTCAAAGGTTCTCGGCTGGTGATTAATGTGGTTGATTGCAGAGAGCGATCGCATAAAATTCGTAAAAGTTCAAAATAATCTCGATGTTCTTTAACAAATTGACCACTCTTATCTAAAGCAGGTTCAAGGTTATCAATTAAAATTCCAATTTTTTCAAGTTGCAGTTTTCGTTTTAAGCGATCCAAGGAAATTGAAAAATCTCGACTTGGTTCTTCGTTTAGTATCTTTAAATTCTCCTCAACCCAATTCGCTGCCGAAGCAATATTACGTTCTTCCTTAGCAATATCCAAGACAATACACACCTCAAACTTTTGCTTGAGATAATTTCTCGCTAACATGGTCTTGCCTGTGCCGCCACGAGCTAATATTTGAATACATCTGAAACCCTGAGCGATCGAGTTATCAATTTTATCAATGTCTTCCTTGCGCCCGACAAATGTCGAAACTTTACGATATTTAGCTAAGTAGGGAACTACGTCTTTATGAGACTCAATATCCATTAACTTCCTGATATATCCCCTGACTTTACTAAAACTCGTTTCTAAAGTTTTGCCTGTATTTCCCTCTCCTAGCTTTTGTCTAACATCTTTGGCACTCAACCCCAGCAAAATCGCCCTTAAATTTCGCCGTTCTACTTTTTGCTTGAGCTTGATCCCAATTGACTCAAGATCACGGATCAAAAGGTCTATATTCCAGTCTTGCTCGGCTTCTGTAAAACAACTATCAGGGGCAATATCCTTAAAACCTTGGGTTATGTCCATGAGACTAACTAAATTTCTATTCTTGACTAAAAAAACCTAACTTTAATCCTAACTTCGACATTTTCTCTATCTAGGATAATCGAAATACTTACTTATCAAAAGCCATAAGGACTACCAAACTATGACCTTTACCTCAACTAAATCAGTAAATTCAATTTCTATAGATACTGCTGTTTCTGCTGGCAACTTAAAAATTGGTGAAACGAAAACTTTGCATGGACTTTTCGAGGTTGGCGAATTTAACAATTATTACAAACTTACCCTAGAGTCTAAAGGCATATTAGAAGTGCATTTAGCTTGTACGTACCCAAACGTTGACTTCCAAGTTTTAGATAAAAATAGAAATTTTGTAGGAGGCTCCTGTGAGGGTGGGATCTCAAAAGAGTCTTTAACTAGAGTGATTAATGCTGGAGATCTCTATATTTGGGTTTACTGTATTGCTGGAGCAGTTGCTAACTATAGTCTTACTCTGAGAGCATCTGAAGTTAAGGAAGTTGCTAACTCTTCATCTAGATTTGTAAAATATAAGCTTAAAGATTTAGAGTTTAGCGAAATCCTAGACTAGAGCGTGAAGGCATGATACTTAAAATGGGGGGCAACACCAATCCTAAAACACGACACTGCCCCCACAATCAAAATCATAATGTGGTAAATCCTTTGGTTCCAGTAAGAGAAATAGTAAGGCAAAGGCTAGAAAATGTCAGAAATTATGCCAGCGAAATAAGATTAACCGATCTGCTGACATAAAATCATGCCAAACCAATGGTGAGAATCTCTCCAAGTTTTAACTGGGTTGAGTCCTTTATTTTTAAGGTCTTGTTCTAATTGGGTTAAATCAAATTTACGTGAAATCTCAGTTAAGATTTTTTCGCCCGCTTCTAGGTGAATTGTTAAATTTAGCGATCGCAGTTCTACGGTCTGATCTACTTGACTTTGTAAATACATTTCAATTTGCCGTTGATATTCATTATAAATAGCTTGGTGTTTAAACTTAGCTAAATCAAAATTGCCGTTAAACCTATAGTTAAGATGGCGCAGCATATTCAGGTTAAATTCGGCGGTTACTCCTTGGGCATCATTATAGGCAGGCTCTAGTAAAGCCTTGGATTTGTGTAGGTCAATTCCCAATAAAAAATAATCTCCTGCTTGCAATGCTCCTGTAATTTGCTCGAAAAAGCGATCGCATTCTTGCGGATTAAGATTCCCTAAACTACTACCTAAAAATACCAACATTCTTTTGAGCATAGGATTTATGCCAAACTTATTAAGACGTTGTAAAGCTAATTCATAGGTACCTACCAAGCCATGAACTTCCAAGGTCGGATAATCATTTAAAAGTTCAAAAGCACTGGTTTCGAGGATTCCTGCACTAATATCAATGGGAATATAACGGAGGGGATATTTGAGTTTTTGATAGGCATCTAATAAAATGCGAGTTTTAATAGCACTACCACTACCTAGTTCTACTAATTCGCAGGAACCAGTAATAGTAGCCATTTCGGGAGCATAAGCTTCTAAAATTGCAGTTTCAGTGCGAGTTGGATAATATTCAGGTAATTCACAAATCTGTTCAAATAATTCTGAGCCTCGATCATCATAAAAATATTTGGCAGCTATGGATTTAGGATATTTACTTAAGCCATTAATTACATCATTGTTATTAGTTTGATCAATAGTTTCAGAACTAAAAGCTACGGCATTTATGAGACGTTCTAGGGATAGGCGATCGCTATTTTTTATCATTAGATTTATGAAAATGGTTATATTAAATACTTTTACTAAAAATCAAAATGGGGAAATAAATCCGCAACAGGAAAAGTAAACTCAGGTAAAATTTCTTCTCCACTTAAAATATCTACAGAACTGAGAAGGCGATCGGGTTGAAATTTTTGATTACCCATTACCAATTCTCCATTCACAAGCTCATATTTATTACCATCATCAGGTAATGCCATTAACTCTTGATCCGTCCAAGCCTTAGAAGTTATTGGAGGTGAGGTTGCCATAGCTTTAGGGTTTAGTTTGTAGTTATTTAAACATGATATAAAGATAACTGATGAAGTTATTAGACTGACAGTAAAAAAATATGGATTTAAGCGAAATCAAGATCAAGACTGAAAGCCTATCTCAGCGCCTGGGTAAAACTCAGGAATATCTTTGACTTTGCTGCTTTAGATGCCAAAATTCAAGACCTAGAGCAACTGTCATCCCAACCCGACTTTTGGAATGATCCCGCAACTGCCCAAAAAACTATGCAAGATTTGGCAGAGACCAAGGCATATATTGAGCAATTTAGGCAGTGGAACCAAAGTATTGAAAACTTACGGGCGATCGCCGAGCTTTTAGAACTAGAAACCGATGCCAGCTTAATCACCGAAGCCACAGGTACTATTACGCAGATTAACCAAGAACTTGATCGGTGGGAGTTGGAGCAGCTTTTGTCAGGTGAGTATGATCAAAATGATGCAGTCCTGACCATTAATGCGGGTGCAGGTGGAACTGATGCTCAAGACTGGGCAGAAATGTTATTACGAATGTACACAAGGTTTTGTGAATTTAAGGGTTATAAAGTCGAATTATCCGACTTATCAGAAGGGGAAGAAGCGGGAATTAAATCTGTAACTATTGTCGTCCATGGTCGTTATGCCTATGGTTATTTGATTGCGGAAAAAGGTACTCATCGTTTAGTCAGAATCTCGCCATTTAATGCCAATGATAAACGGCAGACTAGTTTTGCGGGCGTAGAAGTGATGCCCCTATTAAATACAGAGGTGAATCTAGAAATCGATCCCAAGGACTTAGATATCACCACCACAAGGGCAGGCGGTAAAGGTGGACAAAATGTCAACAAAGTGGAGACGGCGGTGCGGATTACGCATATTCCTACGGGTATATCTGTGCGTTGTAGTCAAGAGCGATCGCAATTGCAAAATAAAACCATAGCCCTCCAATTATTAAAGGCAAAGCTGCTAATTATTGCCAAAGAGCAACGGGCAAGAGAGATTGCGGATATTCGCGGGGATATAGTCGAAGCGGCTTGGGGTAATCAGATTCGTAATTATGTATTTCATCCTTACCAAATGGTTAAAGATTTGCGGACAGGGATAGAAACTACTAATATTCAATCTGTAATGAACGGAGAACTCGATTTTTTGATTGAAGGGTATTTAATGCAACAAAATCAACTTGCTTAGGGTCATTAATGTTGATGAATACTGAATTAAAAACTTTAATAAACTATGACTAGGTATTTCTTCAAATTTACTCTGCTGGGGTATTTAATTCTGTCTGGGATACCAAATTTGCCAGTTCATGCTCAATCGGTTCAGTTCAGTGACGATCAAATTCGTCGTTATGCTGGGGCGGCGGCGGCGATCGAAAAAAAACGAGAAGACGTATGGAAGCGTGCCAAAAATTATACGGGTTGGGGAGAACTTGTAAACAAAGCTGATACTCAAGGCGTAAGTGTCTGTGGTCTCAAAAAGCCCGAACAGCCCGTGGTAATTCAAACTCTTTGTGGTGAATTATTCGACTTTTCGATACAAGAAATTCGCCGTAATGGATTTTCTAATAATCGAGATTTTAATCAAATTACCCAAGCTCAACAGCAAAATATACAATTACAAAAAAGAATTCAAGGGGAAATTTTAGAACTCACAACTCCCAAAAAATAGAAGTGCCAAAGGCAAGTTAACACTTTTAATTTATGGCGATCGCCTTAATTAATTCAGAAGTAATAAACGGTAATATTTCTTCGTTTTGGGCATCACCTTCGGTAAATACAACTAGGGTAAATGGCGACTGTTCTGGGGTTTCAACATAAGCGGCATCATGACGGACTTTACTCATTAATCCTGCCTTTGACCACAGCTTTGCAGTTTGGGGTAAGCCACCACCAAGGAAACCTGTAACTTGATTTTCGGGATCGGCAGCGAGATCTTCGGGTTTAAGACTACGTTTTAAGAGTTCTTGCATTTTTAAGCAGCGATCGCTATCTACAGCAATACCCGACATAATGCTATGTAACAAGTGAGCAGTAGCGTTAGTAGTTAATAAATTACGATTAGACATATCGGTGCCATAAAAAGCCCGTTCTCGACCGTAGGGACCATCACACCATGTTTTTTGACAGGTATTTAAGTATTTGTAGTCGGGGATTTCCAGACTATGAAAATAGCGATTAACATACTGCCGTTGGTATTTCCATGTTTGAAACGGAGCATCTGCTAATTCACTGCCGCTAGTAGTTCCTGTTAAAACATCCACAATTAAACCCGTAGCGTCATTACTAGAGTCCACGATCATATCCCGTTGCGCTCGAGCAATTTCTGGGGTGAGGGCTAACATTCCTTTATGCACCCATTCTTGTAATGCCACCATATAAAACAGTTTAACTACGCTAGCGGGATAAATAAGCTCGGTTCCACGATGACTGTATCCAGAAATTTTACGGCTCCAAAAGGAAATGGGATCGGTGGCAGAGTTAATGATGGTTTGGTTATAGACTAAAAGCGTAAAGGCAAGCTGGGTGGGAAGAAGATTAAATTTTTGTGTGGTTTGGCTAATGAGGCGATCGCCAAGTTCTTGTAAATTCTGATCGGTTTCAAAAAAAGTCATATTACCTTCTCACCACTGCGGAAACAATTGTGGTGATGGTTGCGGTTGCCAGTAACCCAAATGCCAAGTTAACTACCCACTGAGAAGCTTGTTGATAGGCACTAAATCTAATTTCCAGAATCTTAGACTCATCCCGAAGCTCCTTAACCGAATTTACAACTTTATCTAATTTTTCATCTGTTAACTTCATCGACTCAGTATTTTCTCGGATCGACTCAGAATTCTCTCTGATTGAATCGGCTAGTTTGTCTAGCATTTCGTCTGTCCATCTTGTCGCTGTCATTGGAGATCTCCCTTTTTTAATTTAGCTGTGTTAATTATGTCATGTTGAGTTTTTGGGTTTTGAATTTTCCTCTTTGATAGATTTGTTGGTTCCAGACGCAAAAGCTATTGATTGGAGGGTGTTGGAGTTCTTGGAGAATTAATAGGATATTTTGGCTGGTTTTGATTTCCGAGTGGTTCGATTTTACGGATATTTTCTGCAATTGCTCTTCCCACATCTCTACCATCACTCTGCAAAGCTAAGTGATTCCTTTCAGGATGCCGTACTGCCACTACCATAGAGTTTGTCTTTACAGACTCCTTTAGCCACGCAGCTAAGCATACTTAAGTTGGTTTTCGCTAATCATCTTGATTTTTAGAAGGTATTATATCTCTCTACAGTAGAAGTAATCTGTTCCCCTAAATATCCAGCAAATGCTTAGCTTAAATGAATTGCCCATTGCAACTTACCTCGTCGGTGGGTGGGTACGCGATCGCCTTATAAATCGTACTTCTAGGTGTATAGATCTAGACTTTGTGTTACCTAGAAAGGCTGTAGAAACTGCGAAAGCGATCGCTAATAAACATAATGCAGGATTTGTCTTACTTGATGCTGAACGCCAAATTGCCCGAGTGGTATTCCCAGATGGGACTGCGGATTTTGCTCAACAAATGGGAGAGACGATCGCTGAAGATCTAAGCCGCCGAGACTTTACGATGAATGCGATCGCCGTTGATTGTGCCAAAATATCAGGTGCCAAAATTTTAGGTATAAAAACCCAAGAAATTAGCCAAAAATTACCCGAACTAATTGATCCATTTGGTGGGTACCAAGATATTCAGGCTCAGCGCGTCCGTATGATTAGCTGTCAAAACTTAAAAGATGATCCCTTGAGAATTATTCGGGCATATCGGCAAGCAGCGCAGTTAGGATTTGAAATCGAAGCTTTAACCCGTGATTGTTTAATTGAGTTTGCTCCAGATCTCAAAAATATTGCGGCGGAACGGATTCGCACCGAGTTGAGCTATCTTTTGGCATTGGGCGTAGCGGGTACAATCTGGATTGACAAAGCCGCTAGAGATGGAGTCTTAAATGCTTGGATTCCTGCAAAAAATTTAATGCTCAATAGATTTATGCAAGTTGATCGGGCGATCGCTCAGATTATTGATCAATGGCAATATTTACAAGATCGAGATTTACAAGATTATTTTGCCCAGATTTTAAGTAGCGATCGCTCAGTCACAGTCATAGTCAAATTAGCAGCTTTAAGCGCAAGTGCCACCGCTTTAAATAACCTTGGATTTAGTCGGATTGAACAACGGTGGATTGTTAATCTGCTTAGAAATTTACCCCAATTTATGATCTACCTAGATCAAGAAATAGTATTACTCCAAGATCAATATCAGATGTTTACAAATATGGGAGAAATGTTTCCAGCTTTAACAGTATTGGCGATCGCTTCGGGCAAGTCCTTAAACTCCATCATGCCTTGGTTAAATCGATGGCTAAATCCTCATGATCCATTGGCACACCTAATCCCTTTATTAAATGGTGATGATCTAAAAACTGAACTCGGATTAACCGCAGGTCAGAAAATTGGCGATCTATTAAATGAACTCAAATTGGCACAGGTAAATCAAATTATTACTAACCGCCACAATGCGATCGCCTTCGCCAAGACTTTAATTTAAGTGGTTGATTCAGGCTGAGATTCTTGGGGTTCTGATTTGCGACTTCGGCGTTTAACCCTTGCCCAGCTAGTCATTCTCCATATAAAGAAATAGGCAATTGCCGAGGCGATCGTGCCTAGATTTAATTTAGCTGAAGTTCGGAGCAAATTTTGCAAAGTAGCTGATCTTGTCGCATCGGATTCTGCCTTTACCCTTGTTGTTGTGGTACCAAGTTCTTTCAGCATTTGCTCCCGCAGAGCTTTAGGGTCGCGAATTGTCGGCGGTTGGTTTGGATCTACCCGCACTAAGCTCCCAATTACCTTAAGCAGCTCTTCTTCAGAACTTGCCTGTTTTAATTTTGTTCCAGTATTATCTATGGCAATGGTCTGCTGGGAGAGCGCATTCCCAATTTGGACATTATTACGATTATTAACCCGCCAAGTATTACCTAGCCCCAGAGGAAGCATGGCAAAATGAATAACTGCTAAAACTAAACAAGCCCATGACAAAACCCTTAGAGGCAGTCTCTCCACTCTTAATCTATCAGTTTGCTCAGCAAAAAAGATCATAACCAAACCAATTAAAGGTACAGGTACAGAATCTACTAACCTTCCCATAACTTGTAATTCCCAAACAGGGTTAAAAAATGCAGGTGGGAAAAATAAACCAATCGTATCAAAGCTAGCTAGGACAAATAGAATATAACCCACAAGCCGAATCATTTTTGTTGATTGACTTAACTGACTCTCTGCAAAACTCATGCAATTTACCTACAATCTTTACTTATATTTTTTGAGGGAATTTAAACGAAAAACTCAACTAATATGCTTCTACCATTCCTCGGTAACTTCAGGTCGTAAATTTCGATAGAATCCACTAAATCGCCATAGATATGTAAATAATACAGCACACAAAAGTGTCCCTAGATTCCATTTAACCGAATTTTTTACTAAGGCTTTAAAATTAGCATCACGGGTAGCGTCTAGCTCTTGTTTAATTTTTATAGTAGAAGTATTGATTTCCGCTAGAAGCTTAGTTTTAGTTTCTTGTGGATCTTTAACGGTTAGGGGGGTATTAGGTGGAACCAATTTTTTATAAAGCTCTAATAACTCTTGATCGGAGTTTGAGTTTTTTAGCCTAGTTTGCACTTCATTCAGTGGAGTAGTTCTTTGAGCTAGGACTGCTCCAGCTTGAACGTCATTACGATTTCTCAGTCGCCAAGTATTAGCTAACCCCAGAGGCAACATGGCAAAGTAGAGAATCGCAAAAACTAGACAGAGCCAAGATAAACCCTTTAAAAGTGGTAACTCCAGCCTCAGGCGATAGGTATCCTCTCCAAAAAAAATCATCGCAAAGGCAATTAATACCCAACCTGAAGACTCCACTAATCTACCGATAGTTTGAAATTCCCACGCAGGGTCAGTAAATTTAGGTGGGATAAAAGTAGCGATAAAATCAAATAGCCACAATACTAATAGCCCATATCCGACCAAGCGAATAACATTTGTTGAGACTCTTACGTTACTTTCTGAGATATTCAAAATCTTATTCCCTCTTCTAATTAATCTGTGATATCAAATATTCAGACAAGACAAGTATAGAATCAGCGTGGTAGTCTTGATTAAGATTTATCAATTATTAATTTATTAATTTACTATGCTTCGCCTTGAACACATTCAAAAGATTTACCCCACAGGTGAGGTGCTTAAAGACGTTAATTGGGAAGTTAGAACGGGCGATCGCATTGGTTTAGTAGGTGTAAATGGCGCAGGTAAGTCCACCCAATTAAAGATTATTGCTGGGGAAGTTGAACCCACCTCTGGACAAATAGTTAGACCTAGTAGCCTCAAAATTGCCTATTTGACCCAAGAATTTGAAGTTGATCCGACCCGCACCGTCAAAAGTGAGTTTTGGCAAGTCTTTAATGAAGTTAACGAAATTCAAGCAGAATTGGCAAAAGTCCATAAACAGATGGAAGCACTCACTGAAAATGATGACTTTGAGCAGCTTCTCAAGCAGATGGATCGCTTACAACGCCGCTTTGAAGCATTAAATGGCTATGAACTGGAAAGCTCCATTGATAAAATTATGCCTGAATTAGGTTTTGTTCAAGAAGATAGCGATCGCACCGTAGATCAATTTAGTGGTGGTTGGCAGATGCGAATGAGTTTAGGCAAAATCCTATTGCAAACCCCTGATGTGCTGCTATTAGATGAGCCTACTAACCATTTAGATTTAGAAACTATTGAATGGCTAGAAAAATATCTAAGAAGCTTGAAAACGCCGATGGTAATTGTCTCCCACGATCGCGAGTTTCTAGATCGTCTATGTACAACCATTGTCGAAACAGAACGGGGCGTATCGCAAACCTATTTGGGTAATTACTCTTCCTACTTAGCCCAAAAAGCTGAGGCACAGGAAGCCCAGATGAATGCCTTTGAACGCCAGCAGAAATATTTAGATAAGCAACAAACTTTCGTAGATCGGTTTAGAGCCAGCGCCACTCGGAGCACTCAAGCAAAGAGCCGAGAGAAACAACTAGATAAAATTGAACGGATTGAAGCTCCCGATAGTGAAATGAGGGCTTTAAGATTTAGATTTCCGCCAGTTGCCCGCACAGGTAGGGTTACAGCCGAAATCCGAGATTTAACCCATGCCTACGGTGACAAGATTTTATTTATCGGTAGCAATTTAGAAATTGAACGAGGCGATCGCATTGCTTTTGTTGGTCCCAATGGTGCGGGAAAATCAACTTTACTTAAAATGATTATGGGATTAGAAGCCTATAACGAAGGCATTATTGAACTAGGACACAATGTTCTACCCGGCTACTTTGAGCAGAACCAAGCGGAGGCACTGGATTTACATAAAACCGTGATCTCAACCATTCATGACGATTTCCCCAAAATGACCACCGAAGAAGTGCGGGGTTTATTAGGTAGATTTTTATTTAGTGGCGATACGGTATTTAAAAAAGTTAGAGATATTAGCGGTGGCGAAAAAGCAAGATTAGCGCTGGCAAAAATGTTGATGCAGCCTGTAAATTTCTTAATATTAGATGAGCCCACCAATCACCTAGACATTCCTGCCAAAGAAATGCTAGAGGATGCGCTGAAAGAGTATGAAGGCTCTGTTGTGATTGTTTCCCACGATCGCTATTTTATTTCCCAAGTTGCCACCAAAATTGTCGAGGTCAGAGATTGCGAACTCAGGATATATGCAGGGAACTATGATTATTACTTATCCAAAATCGATGAAGAACAAAGAGAAGCTCAACACGCCGCCGAAATGAAAGTAAAAGTAGAAAGAGATGCGGTGAAGAAAGAAAAACAAAAAGCCAAAGCTAAGAAGTAGGCTGGATAATCTTAAAGATGCAATTGACTGAGGTTAGCTCAAATAGCTCTGTAACCTGACTGGATATCGAGCATAATGCCATCTCTCCACCCACCTCTCTGATTTTTCTGAGGCTCGTAATCAGGCACATTACTTAAACCTGAGCTATCCATTTGCATGACATTTTTAAGATTAATCAGCAGAACCAAGGGTTTTTGGGCAATTACAGATTAAATGTATCGCACGATACGAATGGACTTAGGTGGTAAGGATATCGGAGTTTAATTTTTTTACAAGCTAATGTCAGTATTATGGGCTGCCAAAAAATCGATTGCCCCATCAATTAAATCTAACCCTTCTTGTAAATTTTGAATTAAGCATAGTTTTCCCCGCAAAGTTGCAGCACCACTAAAGCCTTTGCAGTACCAAGTCATGTGTTTTCTGGCTTGACGAATACCGCGATCGCCTTTGTACTCATGTAAACCAATTAAATGCTCACGGGCAACTTGCAAACATTCTAAGGGCGAGGGTTTAGGCTTATGTTCCCCTGTTTTGAGATAGTGATCGACTTCTCCGACTAAAAAAGGATAGCCCATCGTCCCACGGGAACACATAACCCCATCGGCTCCTGTTGCTTCCAGACAAGCGATCGCCGCTTCTGCCGAAAAAATATCCCCATTGGCAATCACAGGAATAGTCAGAATCTCTTTAACTTTACGAATCCATTCCCATTTAGCTGCACCGTTATAACCTTGCGCCCTTGTCCGACCGTGGACAGTAATCATCTTGGCACCTGCACCTTCCATGCGTTTGGCAAAATCCAAAATATTAATCTCCGATTCACACCAACCAATACGAGTTTTAACGGTTACAGGTACATCCACAGCATTAACCACCGATCGCACAATTTCCTCGGCAATTTCAGGCTGACGTAAAAGTGAGGAACCTCCACCATTTTTGGTGATTTTATTTACAGGACAACCCATATTAATATCTACGGTATCTGCCCCTTCGCTAACGGCTCGTTGGGCGGCTTCGGCTAAAAAGTTAGGACGACAGTCAAATAATTGAATACTAATCGGTGTTTCCGATCGCTCAATTTCCATAATTTTGGGCAGCTCATTGACGTAGTGCAACCCTGTAGCATTAACCATTTCCGTATAGGTCATGGAATCGGGGGCATAGTTGCGAACTAATCGCCGAAATACTAAATCAGTTACCCCCGACAGTGGCGACTGAAATACTCGGCTTTTTAACTCAAAATCTCCTATTTTTAAAGGTGGAGATAATCTTTCTTTTAGAGTTTGTTGATTAGTTCCCAACATTTTTCTGCAAACTTAACTGTTTTGGCTTCTATATTGATCAATCATAACTCTTAGGGAGTTTTAATCAGACTCTACTCCCAATAACTCTAGTTAAGCCATTACTAGTTCAGGACGCTTGCTATTACGGATATCAAAAATCGCCTTTGCATAGTCCTTAGATTTAAACACCGCCGATCCAGCGACGATCGCATTGGCACCCGCCTCTAAAACTTGCCAAGTATTACTAGCTTTTAGCCCACCATCTACTTCAATCCAAGGATCTAGTCCTTTTTCGTCACACATTTGGCGGAGTTCACGAATTTTAGGCACAACTTCGGGAATAAAGCTTTGTCCCCCAAATCCTGGGTTAACGCTCATAATTAAAACTAAATCACACAACTCTAAGGAATATTTAATTAAATCAAGGGAGCTACCAGGATTTAATACTACTCCAGCCAATTTTCCTAGTTCTTTAATTTGCCCTAAGGTGCGATGTAAATGGGGAGAAGCATTATGCTCAGCATGGATATAAATATGATCGGCTCCAGCCTTAGCAAAATCTGCCACATACTTCTCAGGCTCTACAATCATTAAATGCACATCTAAGGGCTTGGTGGTTATAGGACGAATGGCTTCTACTACTAATGGACCAATTGTAATGTTAGGCACAAACCGACCATCCATAACATCTATATGAATCCAATCGGCACCAGCCGCATCAATTGCTCGAATTTCATCACCTAAGCGACTAAAGTCAGCAGATAAAATTGAGGGAGCAATAACAGTTGATTTGTGTCCCATAGCTTTAAGTAGTTATTAAGTAGTAGTGAAAATTACATTTTTTTAATATTACCACTAGCCAAGAAATTTTTTGTTTTACTCTTTTCTTCCTCATTAGTTCTAATAATGCTGATTTTGCAGGGGTTTTACTAATACTATGGAGAAAATTACCAATTTTTATTGAAAGGTAGGAGGGAATACAAATTTCACTATAAAATCAAACTTGAATCTCTTAGGATCAAAAATTAAGCTAAGAACATTAATCATCGGCTAAAGATCTAAATTTCGCCTTTTAATCAAATTAACTTCCAAAAATCATTACAGTCTAACCATGGCAACAATTAACGACAATTATCTAAAAC
>Ga0209591_10004400_pt1 | contig 15972 bp, 11 predicted proteins | sample MAT01_FD_187207 | JGI IMG/M metagenome (GOLD analysis project Ga0209591, IMG submission 187207) | Freshwater microbial communities from Lake Fryxell liftoff mats and glacier meltwater in Antarctica - MAT-01 (SPAdes) (version 2) | ecosystem: Environmental > Aquatic > Freshwater > Ice > Liftoff... | reverse complement strand
AACACCAAACTTTAACAGAAATTTTAGCAGCATCGGGATGGCAACTCGTGCAGCGTTTGCCTGTTTATCCTCAGTACGATAAGTGGCTGCCACAGACATTGCAAAATGCTGTTAAAAAGTGGAGAGTTAGTCATTAGTCATTAGTCGGTTAACAGTTAACAGTCAACAGTTAACAGTTAACAGTTAACAGTCAACAGTCAACTTATCAAATTTTAAATCAAAGAACCGCCGCCATCAATCCAGACTTCAGTACCCGTGATAAAACTGGAGGTATCGGATACCAGAAATAACACTAATTTCGCGATGTCTAGGCTAGAACCAGCGGTATTATCAGTCAAAGGAATCATATCTTGAAGGCAATCGCGGTCAACTGGAATGCGATCGAGATGGCGCTTAACAGTGCTTTCGTTGATCGCAGTCAGCACCCCGCCCGGACAGATCACATTGACTCTGATGTGGCTGGAAGAAAGTTCTAGCGCCAGCATTTTTGCTAAAGCTACTTGGGCAGCTTTGCTGCAAGCGTAAGCTGTGGCGCCAACTTTTTTGAAGCTTCTAGTACCATTAATTGATGATGTAATCACAATCGAACCTCCTTGTTTTTTCAGATGAGGCACAGCATACTTAACAGTCAAAAATGTTCCTGTGAGATTAGTGTTAATTGTCCGATCCCACTCATCGAGTTCTATTTCTTCTACGGGCGACCAGATGCCGTTAATCCCCGCATTAGCGAACACAATATCAATTCTTTGATATTCGTCAAAAATTGTTTCAAATGCCTGTTGCATATGCTCAGAATCCGCCACATCTGCGGCAATTGCCAGCCCGCTGCCTCCTTCATTGATTAACTGGCGGACAGTTTCTTGTGCTGTTTCTAAAGTGCGATCGATAATTGCCACTTTTGCGCCTTCCTGGGCCATTAAGATTGCTGCTGCACGTCCAATTCCCGACCCGCCGCCCGTAATAACGGCAACTTTTTCTGCAAGTTTCATAAATTTTTAATTAAATAATATTTTGCGCGATCGCCTAAAAATATAACTATAGAGAGACGACTTCAGTCCTCACTACGAACAGGCTTTAGTCATCAAAAATAGTAAACTAAAAAGTGGTTTGATGTACTCATCATAGTGGTAAGGTGCGCGGTGCGCACCCTACTTCAGATAGAGGATTTCGTCAAGATTTAGGTCATGCTTAGGACTGAGGAACCCAAACAGAAACAGAACCCGCGTTACACCTAAAATCAGCCCAACCATCGTCATTAGTTGTGATTGGTTCTTGGATATGTTCAGTGATGTCAATATAAGTTCGATTCGGATGTCCGACTTCCATAAACTTAGTGCCATCTCCTCCGTTACTGAGTACCACAGCCATGCCGCCCGGATGTTCTTCATCTCCGAGTCGCGTCCAGCCAAGGGTGTTGGCGTGATCGAAGTAATCGTACTGATTGCCGTAGGAATAAGTTTGGCGCGCGAACAAGAATTTATCTAGAATAAACTGATGTTTGTCTAACCAAATCTCGTATTCGTTGCCATCATTTGCTGTATCCTTATAGTGAGCACCGTAATAATCCGGGTAAAAAATGCACGGATATCCTTCGCTGCGCAGCAAAATTAAAGCGTAGGCTAAGGGTTTAAACCAGGCCTCGACAACTGATTCTAGGGATTGCAACGGCTGCGAATCGTGGTTGTCAACCAAAGTAACGGCGAGGGTTGGTTGCTGTTGGACGAGGGTGTTATCAAAAATTGTGCGCAAGTCGTAGCTATTGCCGGCCTTGCTAGCAGCGTGGAAATTGTAGTGAAGGGGCGCGTCAAATAAGGACACTTTACCATCCGTTGCTTCGATGAAGTAATGCAAAGCTTCCACTTCATAAGACCAATATTCGCCGACAGCAAATAGATCGCGTTTGGCATAGTTGCGGACGTGTTCCAACCATTCTTGGAAAAATTCTGCTGCTACGTGTTTGACGGCATCGAAGCGAAACCCGTCAACGTTTGTTGTATCGACATACCACTCACCCCAGTATTTTAATTCCCCGGTGACTTCTGGGTTGTCCATATCTAAATCGCAACCCATCAGGTAGTCATAATTACCTTTTTCTAAGTCTACTCCTTGATCGAATTCTTTGCCTTTTAGCAGGTAAACGGCATTGGCTTCTGTGTCGTAAGCATTGTAATCAATGGCGTCAAAATGCCACCAATGCCACTCCATGCTGGAATATTTTTGGCCACGGCCTGGGAAAGTAAAATGCGTCCAAGCTTTAATTTTTTGATATTCGCCTACGGTATCATTGCGGTTGTCGGGATTGAAGGGTGTGGCTTCGGCTTCTTCTTCTGCATCGGCACCTAATTTGTGGTTGAAGACAACATCGGCATAAATCCGAATTCCAGCTTCTTGTGCAGCTTTGATCGCGCGCAAATATTCGTCTTTTGTGCCGTATTTCGTGCGTACCGATCCTTTTTGGTCGAACTCGCCTAAGTCGAATATATCGTAAACGCCGTAACCTACATCCATCCCGCCGGCGGTTCCTTTATAGGCGGGTGGCAACCACAGGGATGTAACGCCTATTTTTGCTAAATCTTTTGCAGATTCTGCTAGCTGATTCCACAGGTTGCCGTCGTCTGGGTTGTACCAGTGGAAATACTGCATCATGACGCCATTGACTTCAGACATAAATTTAGTTTCTCCTGTTTGGTAAAATTGCGATCGACATTTATGTTCGTAGCTTGCTAGTTTACGTATGTCTGCAATCTATAGTCAACAAATATCATAAAAGATGGGGTCGATAGAAACAATCTATCAACAGATGGATTGACAAAAGAATGTAAATTTGATAAAAATTACTTCAGGCAGAACGGAGATTGGGGATCGGCTGGTAGTGCTGCGACAACTCGCTCAACTCTGGTATTCCAAGTACCGTCGATCGCCAATTCGAGCAATCGAAATCCCGCCGGGATCTCGTCAAGGATAATTGGATGGCTTTTGGGTAACAGTTGGATGCAGGTACTGGGTGTCCCCAAGTAAGAAACTGATCCCCGCTGTTGGTGGAATTCTTGGTGAATGTGGCCGCAGAGGACGATTTTGATTTGAGGATGTCGATCGACAATTGCCAAGAATTCATCGGCATTGTGCAGCATCATTCCATCCATGATTTCACTGGCGATCGGCAATGGATGATGATGCAAAGCAATCATAACAGGTCGATCGCCCGTTTGTTGCAATTGAGAGTCCAGCCAATCCAAACTCTCTGGGGAGAGCCGCCCGCCGTCGCATCCGGCTTCCACACTCGAAAGCAACAGAAATTGCCAGTTTCCTAGATTCCACGATTTTTCTGGGGAAATAGGCGGCCGATCTAATATTTGCTGCATTACCGACAAGTTGTCGTGATTTCCAGGTATCCAGTAAGCAGGGATATTTAGCGGGGAAATCAGGGAGGCGAGGATTTCGTAGGATTCCGGTGTTTCGTCTTGAGACAAGTCGCCTGTCAGCAGCAGTAAGTCGGGCGGGGGCTGGATCTCTTGCAGGCGTTCGATCACCTTTTGGAGAGTGTGGGCGGTTGAGAGGCCTTTCCAAGTTCGATCGAACTCTGCAAACAAGTGAGTGTCGGTGATTTGGGCGACAAGTATGGGAGAAACTGGTGTCATGGATGGTGTTGCGGGCGAAGCGGAGGCGATCGAGCTATTTCTAATGTAGCCTGGGATGGGGTTTTGGGGATATGCGAACAAAGGGCGATTCACGATCGAGATAGCTTCGCTTCACAAAAGTTATGACAAATATGTTGAAATAATCGAGATTTGGTGTAATATAAAAAAACGTCAAATTTCAGACGTAACGGCGGCATAGCCAAGTGGTAAGGCAGAGGTCTGCAAAACCTCCACCCCCAGTTCAAATCTGGGTGCCGCCTTTTTTTATTTTTATGAGATGTGGCTAAAATGTCCTTTGGGCGATCGAGAAGGTTAACAGGATATATGTAGAGCACTGAAGTCCACTGCGAAAATCTTCTTGACTTCTAGCTCAATCTCCGAAATTATGACGAATTTCCGTCATTACAGCCAACGACACCTAACGAAAAAATCAGGGTATCGTAACCCTTTTCAGCATCAAAGCTAAGAACCACTGAATAAAATTCAGATTTTCATCAGTATTTTTGTTTGAGTTGCCCAACATAAGTCAGCTTATCTACTGTTACATCTTTTTGGGCTTTATTAAAAGCTTCAAGAAAACCAGGATTTTTCAATAATTCCATCGTAGCTTCATTGCTTTCACGTTCTGCTAAATAAGCTAAAAAATTAGCCGCAACGAGTATTCTTTCAGGAGATAAGCGATTTATGAATTACTTGAGGTTCTGACGGACTTCTTGAGTTTTCATAGTTCATAGCTATTGAAAATTATTGGAGATACCTGTTTAATTATACCAGATAGTCTGGAATTCACCAAAGTCCGATCGCCAATAACGACAAAGCCTTCACAAAAAAAACCAAACACTTGACAACTTATCACCTAAAAAGTTAACTATTTAATAAATCACACCATTGCCACAATGATTTCATACCTAATCTCATTCTCGTGGGGTATTTGCCTGCTACTATCCCTCACAGGCTGGGGAAAAGTCCTCAACCACATCCTTTTTCCCAACCAGCTAATTGACTGGGGACAAAAAGCCGCTTGGGGTCTAGCCTTTAGCCTGATCATTGGCGGTGTATTAAACGTAACTTGGACTATCTCACCAACCACAATTTTAATTTTTGTAGGTTTAGGACTCATTTATTGTCTAGTAGATTTAGTAAATCATAGACAATCAATCGTCACCAATCTTTTACAGGTATTTCAAGAAACTCGCAAAGATAAAATCATCTTAGCAGGCGTTGCTACAGTCGGTCTACTGATTTTAATTCAATACGCGGGATGGGTTTATACAGGCAGAGTCAACTTTGCGAACATGGTTTATGCTGACGGGTTTAATACCAGCGATGATTATCACGCTTACTTAGTATTTCCCCACAAAATGCTGCAACTCGGTTCGATGGGGCTAGAGCCTTTTAGCGAACGAAGAATAGTATCTTTGGGAGGGCAGTCATTTATCCATACATTGATTTTAAGCGTACTTTCAGACACTAATTTAAACCTAATCGACCCCGGTTTGTCCCTGATAATTACTGTCGGACTAATCATTGGATTTTTTCAGGAAAATAAAGCCTCAACCAAACGGATTATATTCACTATTTTATTCTTGCTTTTGATTGCCGCTCCTAAAGCTAACACTACAAGTGTCATGCTACCAGTAGCTTTATTTGTGAGTTTGTTCAGGACGCTTGATAGTAAAGAAATAGAAGGCAGATTTTGGCTTTCCAATGCTTGTATTATCGCTTTAATTTCCGCAGCAATTTGTACTTTAAAAGCTTCCTTGATTCCCGCCTCTGCCATTGTCTTTACAGTTAGCTACATTTGCTATTTTATGAGTTCAAATACCAAACTAAAAGTTGTATTAGAATTCGGGATAGCAACAGTATTTGTAGGAATTTTTCTCCTACCTTGGATGATTTCTTTGTATCAATCGTCAGGTAGTTTACTGTATCCTATTTTGGGAAAAGGTTATCACGCTTCCGCTTACGGCATTACATTCAAATCAGGTTCTACACTATTGGGTACTGCTAAAACTGCGATCGCATCTTTTCGAGGTATTTACGTTTTTATACTAATATTGCTCGGTTGTTTGAGCTTGAGCGTGCGACCTCTGAAGTTTGGAAATTTACCCGAAGAGCGATCGTTCTCGAACCGCCAAGCAGTTGTATCTATGACAATTGCAGCGCTATTGGCAACAGTTGCAGTAGGCGTATTGACAGAAAATGCCGACCCTTTTCGCTATTCATTTTCTCACCTATTCCCGGCAATTATCATATTAATTATGACCGCCATGACTGATACGGGAGCTTTGAATAAAAACGGGGTTGCTAACTTTTTTATTGCCGCTGTATTTTGTGCCGGTCTCGCAATCAGTTACGATTGGGATAGCACTAAGAATACTTATTCAGCTTATGTAAAAAATATTCAATTTGGCATGACAAATCCATCGTTAGTTTCAGCTAAGCAAAAGTCACAGTATGTAGCACTACAACAGTCAATTCCAGAGGCAGAAATAGTTTTAACAAGATTAGATGCACCGTTTATCCTCGACTTCAAACGCAATCAAATTTTTGTGGCTGACTGGCCGGGGGGAGCGAGTTTGCCGCCCGGTATGCCTGCATTCAAAGGCCCTGAAGCTTTGGCAAACTATTTAGTTTCAAAATCTATTAGATATGTAGCTTATTCGTCTTGGAGTCTCAATCATCCCGGAGATGTAGATACTTCAGGGCCTGGATTGTCATCTTGGTTTCGACTGCAAGCACAACTTTCTCACGATTTTCGGGATAATGTGCAGCAACTTGCAAAAAGTAGAAAGAAGCTTTATGAAGACGGAGAAAATTTTGTGCTGGATTTGGGAACTAAAGCCATATCTATAGGTTTGTAGTGGGGACTTTAGTCCTCAGATTGTTGAAGGACTTTAGTCCCCACTACAAACCAGTTTTATTTTGTCATAAGTTTGTAATGGGGACTTTAGTTGTCAGATTGTTGAAGGACTAAAGTCCTTGCTACAAACCAGTTTTATTTTGTCATAGGTTTGTAGTGAGGACTTTAGTTGTCAGATTGTTGAAGGACTAAAGTCCTTGCTACAAACCAGTTTTATTATGTTAGTTTACTTGGGTGGATGAGAGTCTGTGCAGTAGTTGTTGTAACTGCCGAGTCTTATTTTATTAAATGGGATTTTTAACATAAAAGAGCAGATTAGATATCAAACCGAGTAGCCGGAAGTGTCTGGTAGAAATTTCAGTATCTGCTGGTAGCATCTTTAGTACCTCTTTTTGGGATAAAAGGTTGAGGTTTTCCTCTTTGGCGAAAAAGTGCTTGCCAAGTAATCTCAGGATAGCTCGAAACCAGGAGGCTGGAAGCCAGTGAATTAAAGGCACAGCAGTGTGGAATTCTACGGGATACCAGCGGTTGGGAGTTGTGATGCAGCAAGTTTTGCCGACGCGACAAAGTTCTCGAACAAAAGCTTTTTGCTGTTGGCGGTTGCCGACGTGTTCGATTACGGCAAAACTCACGACTAAATCAAAACTTTTGTCGGGAAATGGTAAGCTTGATCCATCAGAACGGACGTATGTTAAACCTGGATATTCTTGTTCTAAAAAGGTAGCATCTTCCATGCCGACTGCGGTGATTTTGTTAGGATGTGGATAAAGTTTTTCAAAGAAGTTGCAATCTTCGCGGCGGTCGGAAGTGACTCCTACATCCAGCACAGTTGTGTCGGCGCTGGGATTGGCTAATGCTATGAGCAAATCAAACATTTTTTGGCGGGCATACCAAGATAGTTTAGTGGCTAAACCTCCTAGCTTGGGGCCAACGTACTCGCTGGAGTTGTTTTCAGTTACTGTCATAGGATTTGAGGTTTTGGGTGCTCTGACAACATGGGTGAAGCCCGATTGTTCGCGACCGATTTAATACAGCATTTTGGCAAGTTAAATCATCTTTTATGAAAATTGATTGTGACAATATTTTAGATTTAATTGTTTTACCTGCGTTTCAAGCTCAGCACGCTGAGAAAAAAGCTGGATAGAACCATCTGCAAACCGACGGTCAGGCAAGTGAGCGAGGGAATAACTAAACGCAGAGTTTTAGAAGGGTTTAGAGTACCGAAAGCTGTATCGCTCCAGATAGTCAATGACAAGAACGAGCCAACTATTCCGATTAATATTAGCGTTACTCCGACAATCAATCCTGTCTCTAAGGTAACATAGCGAAATATTTTGTTGAGTTTGGGGTCTTCGGGTAGCAGTTTCTCGCTGATGGCGAAAATTTTTGTGAAGAAAGCGAATGTTACTGCTTGAAAACCGACGATAATTGCGATCGCAGCATACAGCAGCGTATGTACATCAAAGCTGATACTCCCAATTTTTTGAGTACCCGGCAACAGCCAAATGCCAACAATTAGACCCAAAAGCATCAGGGCTGCACCGGGATACAGAAATAGCCACCGGGGACTGTAAAGCAGCAAAAATCGGAGGTGTCGCCAGCCATCTCGCCAAGTTCGCAGGTGCGGCGGGCGCGAGCGCCCGTCGGGAGAAAGTACGGTTGGGACTTCAGTGATCCCTAACTTGTACAGAGATGCTTTGACGACCATTTCGCTAGCAAATTCCATCCCGGTTGTTTGCAAGTCTAGTTTCAAAATTGAGTCTCTCCTGAAACCGCGCAAACCGCAGTGAAAGTCGCCGGCGGGACTTGAGAAAAATAATCGCCCAACCCATGTCAGCACCGGATTTCCTAAATATTTGTGCAGCGGTGGCATTGCTCCCGGTTTGATGCCGCCTTGAAAGCGGTTTCCCATAACTAATTCGCAGCCTCCCCGCAATTTTTCGACAAAGGCGCTGAGGTTGGAAAAGTCGTAGCTGTCGTCAGCGTCACCCATGATAATATAGACTCCGCGCGCCGCTACGATGCCTCCCATCAGGGCGCTGCCGTAGCCTTTGGCCGCTACGGGTACGACTCTGGCCCCCAATCTGGTAGCGATATCTTGAGAACCATCAGTGCTGCCGTTGTCTGCTATGATCACCTCGCCGGCAATATCAAGTTCGCGCAGGGACTTCTGTGCTTTCTCGATGCAGATTTCTAAAGTTTCTGCTTCGTTGAGGCAGGGCATGAGTATCGAGAGTTCGAGAGTGTATTCGCCGCTGGTGTTTGTCTGTTCTGCCATATGTTTGCTTCACTCTCGATCGCGATCGACAATATTTACTTTTCCAGTATGTATGCTTAAAATATTAGTGGTGAAGAAAACTCAACAAAAATTAACTAAAGGTTTTCAGCTTTTAGGTAACAGCAATTTTTGATTGTAATATAGGTTAGTGAAATTATGAGTAGAAGCGTTTTTCTAGTTTTACTCGCTGCTATCTTGTGTAGTGTGGTGGGTCAATTCAGTCTGAAAGCAGGAGCTAAAATCTTAGGGCCAATTGGGGCTGCTAATTTAGTAGAAAAAGTTATGGCAATGGCAACTCAGCCTTTGATAGTTGGAGGTCTGTGTTTGTATGCAGTTTCTTCGATCGGCTTTATCGTCGTTTTGTCTCGCGCCAACATTAGCATAGTCTCACCCTTACTGTCAATTAGTTACTTGTTTACTGTTTTGGGTGGCAAAATTGTATTTGGCGAGCCTTTGCCACCATTGCGGTTGGTAGGCGTCGGACTCATTATGACGGGAGTAATTTTTGTACTCAAGGGTCAAGCTGGGGGAGCTACTGGAGGAAACTAACCGATGTTTAATTTTGCAGATTCTGTGAATTCAGGTCAATTATTAATAAATCGCACGGCAATTCTGGCTACCATGCACCAAAAAGAACGGGTGATGGCTCCGATTTTGGAACAGGAATTAGGCGTGAAAATCCTAGTACCTGCGGATTTAGACACAGACTGTTTCGGCACGTTCACCAGAGAAGTTAAACGGTTAGGGACTCAAATAGAAGCGGCTCGCCAGAAAGCAGAAAAAGCTCTGAAAATTGCGGGCGAAACTCTGGCTTTTGCCAGCGAAGGTACTTTCGGGCCTCATCCGGCAATGCCATATCTGCCAGTTAATCGAGAAATTGTAATGTTATTAGATGTAGCCAACAATCTAGAACTAATTGGCGAATCTTTGTCTATGGAAACTAATTATAGTCACCAGTTAGTTTGCAGTATAGAAGAAGCAGAAATTTTTGCGAAAAAAGCTGGATTTCCCGAACACGGACTGGTGGTTATAGCGGGGGATGTTGCCACAGGTAATGGCGAAATTGTCAAGGGAATTGGCACAGAAAAACAGTTGTTTGATGCTGTTGGCGCAGGTATCAACAAATCATCCACTGGTCAAGTTCACATCGAAACAGATATGCGGGCGATGTACAATCCAACTCGGATGAAAAATATCGAAAATGCAACTCTGGATTTAGTTAAAAAATTTCACCAATTTTGTCCCGAGTGCGGTTGGCCGGGATTTGAAGTTGCCGAAAGGAAAATAGGGTTGCCCTGCGGACTTTGCTATTTTCCGACTCAGTTAGTCCGATCGCAAATTTATCAATGCAAAAACTGCGATTATACTAAGGAAGAACTATTTCCAGACGGTCGAGAAACGGCTGATCCTGGGCTGTGCCAATATTGTAACCCTTAAAATAAAAGTTTTGAGTTTTGAGTTTTGATCGGTGGTTAGGGACACGGCACTGCCTTTTTGAAAGTGTCAACAACCGCGTTAAACCCTTGATAAATATTGCTTTTAGCTTAGTCTCGATCCCCCTAAATCCCCCTTAAGAAGGGGGACTTTGACCGGTCTTGTTCCCCCCTTCTTAAGGGGGGCTAGGGGGGATCAAGTTGCACAAAACTCGTAAAATTTGTAACAATATTATTGAGAGTTCCCTAATTAAAATCACTAATGATAGCCCTAGAAACAGAACGAAACTGGAAACCCGTTATTAAAGAATTTGAGGCTGTAGTCGGCAAAAACGGCGTGGTAAAGCGCCGCGAAGAATTGATTGTCTACGAGTGCGACGGGCTAGCCAGCTACCGCCAGCGGCCAGCTTTGGTGGTATTACCGCGAACTACGGAGGAAGTGGCGCATTTGGTCAAAATTTGCGATCGTAATTCCATTCCCTGGGTAGCCAGAGGTGCGGGTACAGGGCTTTCCGGCGGCGCTTTACCAGTCGAAAATTGCGTGCTGATTGTCACCGCCCTGATGCGAAAAATTCTGAAAGTAGACTTAGAAAATCAACAAGTAGTTGTGCAACCTGGAGTAATTAATAACTGGGTAACGCAAGCAGTTAGCGGCGCCGGTTTTTACTACGCACCCGACCCTTCCAGTCAAATTATATGCTCGATTGGTGGCAACGTTGCCGAAAATTCTGGTGGCGTTCACTGCCTTAAATATGGAGTAACAACCAATCACGTTTTAGGATTAAAATTGGTACTTCCTGACGGTTCAGTTGTCGATGTCGGCGGCGAAATTCCCGAAATGCCTGGTTACGATTTAACTGGTGTATTTGTCGGTTCCGAAGGCACTTTAGGAATCGCTACAGAAGTGACTCTGCGAATCCTGAAAGCGCCGGAATCGATTTGTGTTCTGTTGGCGGATTTTCCCAGCATTGAAGCAGCGGGCGAATCGGTTTCCGATATTATCAGCGCTGGCATTATTCCCGGCGGCATGGAAATCATGGACAATATCAGCATCAATGCTGTAGAAGATGTGGTAGCAACTGGCTGCTATCCCCGTGATGCAGCGGCAATTCTACTGATAGAAATCGACGGTTTAGAGGTAGAAGTTGCGACAAATAAGCAGCGAATTTCTGACATTTGCAAGCAAAATGGAGCGCGTAATATCACGACTGCTCACGATCCAGAAACGCGGATGAAAATTTGGAAAGGTCGGAAAGCTGCTTTTGCGGCTGCGGGTCATCTCAGCCCGGATTATTACGTGCAAGATGGTGTAATTCCGCGCACTCAAATGGCTTTTGTTTTGAAAGAAATTGAGGGTTTGAGTGAGAAATATGGTTATCGGATTGCGAATGTATTTCACGCGGGAGATGGGAATTTGCACCCACTGATTTTGTATGATAACTCGGTAAAAGGTGCGCTGGAAAAGGTGGAAGAATTGGGCGGGGAAATTTTGAGACTTTGTGTGAAAGTCGGCGGTAGTCTTTCGGGGGAACACGGTATCGGTGCTGATAAGAAGTGTTTTATGCCGGATATGTTTTCGGAGGTAGATTTGGAGACGATGCAGTGGGTACGGGAGGTGTTTAATCCGAAGGGTTTGGCGAATCCTGGGAAGATGTTTCCGACGCCGAAGACTTGCGGGGAAGCGGCGAGGGCTAAGGTTGAAACTATGAAGAAGTTGGAGGGTGTGGAGGTTTTTTAAATCCCCAGCGGTTGAAACCGCGTCTACACAAACAAAACCCGCCTCCGCGGGTTGAAGACTGGGCGGTTGAAACCGCGTCTACACAAACGATGTCCGCCGGACGCCGACTGAAGAGGGTAACATAATTGTCATCTGCTACTCTTCTCTTCAACCCGCGGAGGCGGGTTTTGCCTGTGTAGGCGCGGTTTCAACCGCCGTCTTATCTAATGTGCGATCTAATGTGCTAATGGGCGATCGGCATTTTGATAATAAATTCCGTGCCCTTGCCCAATTCCGAAGTACAATATAATTTGCCTTTGTGTCTTTCTACAATAATTTGATAGCTAATTGACAAACCCATTCCCGTGCCTTTACCAATGGGTTTGGTAGTAAAAAATGTATCGAATATGCGCAGCTTGACTTCTTCAGTTATTCCTGGGCCGTTGTCGGAAATATTGATTTCTACAAAATTGCCAACAACTTCTGTGCAAATCTTAATCTGGCTAAGTTTCTCTGACATTTCTTCAAAAGTTAGCTGACTGTTTGGATCGTCTAAAGCATCGATCGCATTGCTGAGAATATTCATGAAAACTTGATTTATCGGCCCTGCAAAACACTCAACAGATGGTAAATTTCCGTATTGTTTTATAATTTCAATTGGTGGCATTTCTCCGTTTCCTTTTAAACGGTGATTGAGAATTAACAGCGTGCTGTCAATACCTTCGTGGAGGTTAACGGGTTTCATCTGTGAATCGTCATGTCGCGAAAAGTTCCGCAGTGATTGGACAATCTGGCAAATCCTCTCAACACCAATACTCATTGAAGATAATATTTTAGGTAAATCTTCAGCTAAAAAATCTAGTTCATTATCTTCTCTTTCCTGTTGAATTTCCGGGATAGGATTGGGATAATGCTGTTGGTATAGTGCGAGGAGGTGTAACAAATCTTGAGCATAATCTTTGAGGTAAGCAAGATTGCCATGAATGAAGCTGACGGGGTTGTTGATTTCGTGAGCGACTCCGGCAATTAGCAATCCCAAACTGGACATTTTTTCGCTTTGAACTAATTGGGAATGAGTGGTTTTTAGTTCGTCAAGTGCTGCTGCTAGTTGAGCTGATTGTTTTCTGCTTTGTGCTTCGGAATTCTGCAAGGCTTCTTCGGCTTGTTTGCGATGGGTGATGTCTCTCTGTACGCCGATGAAATGAGTTAATTTGCCCGTTCGATCGCGCACGGGAGATATTGACAAAGCATTCCAGAAAGCTGTTCCGTCTTTGCGGTAATTTTTTAATATTACTTGACATTCGCTGTCAGTTTTCAATGCTTGACGGATGATTTCTAGTGCTTCGGAGTCGGTATCGCTTCCTTGCAAAAATCGGCAGTTTTTCCCGATAATTTCTTCCCGTCGATAGCCTGTCATGCTTTCAAAGGCCCGATTGCAATAAATAATCGGATGTTCGGGATTAGTTGCGTCAGAAATCGTAACTCCGGTGCTGGTAGCTGCCATAGCCCGATCGTACAACCAAAGCATTTCTTCTGCGCGCTTGCGATCGGTAATGTCCCGCAGCGTCGCTAAATAAGCCATTTCTCCCTCCCATTCCGTTTCCACCACCCGCATTTCTACTACAGCATTTGCTTTGTGCTTGCGAATAGCTTCAACTTCTGTTTGTACGACGCGCATTCCTGCTGCTTCTGTTTCTCCAACTTGGGGAATAATATCCGCGTCCATCTCAATATCGCAAGCTGAACCTTCTACTACCAAATTGCCAAAAAATGCTTGGCCTAAAAGTTCCTCTGCTTTGCAATTAAACAGCGCTTCTGCTGACGGGTTGGCAAAACAAACAAGCCCTCGCTTGTTGACGATTGCGATACCGTCGGCATTTTTGGCGATCGTATTTCGGAACCGAGATTCGCTAGCTTTCAAATCGTGCTTTAACTGTTCCATTTCAAGGTGCATCTGCTGTAATTCGCACAGATTAACAATATAAGCTTCGGAAATGTTGGTTTCTGCGTAATTCTCGGGTAAATTTTGATAATTTGTTTGATCGGTCATAGTATTAGCGGTTTTTTGAGGGTTCCTGCTAATATTACTGAGTTTATTTTCTGGATCTGGTTGTTGAAAAAACATATTTAAACCCTACCAAATTATTTTTTAGATTAAGGTGTTGCGATTGCCCAATGTTCAGCCCAATTTAGGGATAGAACAATTTACACCCGATGCTAACACATTACTTTGAGAATTCATCCTAAAATATCCTTTAAATTCTAGAGTGATCGCCATTTAATTATCTATTCACAATTGAGTACGTAATTTCAACAACATCGGCATTTACGTAGTAGGGAGACGAACTATTAAGAGTGGAGATAGCTTCAATCCCCCCTCGCACCGTACAAGATCAGATAGTAGACGCGCAAATCATAAATATTTAGAAGCAAATGCTAAGTATAAATTATTATATGATTTTCCCAAAAATACGCTGAGGGAAAGGAGAGGGCGGGTTTTGCCTTCACAAACTGGCTTGTATCTCCGTGATTCTTAGCTAAACCCGCCCCTGCAAGATACTATTGTTTTTTCGCAATGACTTACTTGCCAATTATTAAATTATGTCTCTGCTGCCAGATTTGATATAGAATATAACCTGTCTATTTTTGCGATCGCAACTTCAAACCAATGGCACGTCTAGCACTTCTGAGCGTATCCAACAAAACCGGGCTAATCGACTTAGCGCGCAGTCTAGTAGAAGAATTTGAATTTGACATAATTAGCAGTGGCGGGACAGCAAGCGCCCTCAAAGAAGCAGGCATCCCCGTCACGAAAGTTGCGGAATATACTGGTTCTCCCGAAATTTTGGGAGGGCGAGTCAAAACACTTCATCCGCGCATCCACGGAGGTATTTTAGCGCGCCGTGATGTACCGCAAGATATCACAGATTTAGCCGAAAATCAAATTCGGGCGATCGATCTAGTTGTAGTCAATTTGTATCCATTTGAACAGACAATTGCCAAACCGGGAGTTACTCTAGCAGATGCAATTGAGCAGATCGATATCGGCGGGCCCGCGATGCTGAGAGCTTCAGCTAAAAACCACGCTCATTTGACAGTTTTGTGCAATCCTGACCAGTACAATACTTATTTAGCAGAACTTCGCCAAAACGGCGGGGAAGCATCCTTAAAATTCCGGCAAGAGCGCGCGCTAGAAACATTTGAACATACAGCAAACTACGATCGCGCGATCGCAAATTATCTCAGCATTCAATCCGCAGCATCGAAGCTACCGCAGGAGTTTAGCGTATCAGGAAAAGAGTTGCAAACTCTCCGCTATGGCGAAAATCCCCATCAAGCCGCCACCTGGTATCAAAGCGGAACTACACCGACAGGCTGGACGACTAGCACCATCCTGCAAGGCAAAGAATTGAGCTACAATAATTTAGTAGATTTAGAAGCAGCAAGACGGTTAATTGTAGAATTTCCAGAGACTCCCGCCGCCGCTATTCTGAAACATACAAATCCTTGTGGTACAGCCTTGGGAACAACTATTTCCGAAGCCTATCAAAAAGCTTTTGACACCGATTCAGTCTCAGCTTTCGGCGGCATTGTCGCCCTCAATCGCCCGATTGATGCTGCTACTGCAACGATGTTAACTAAAACATTTTTAGAATGTATTGTCGCGCCGGGGTGCGAACCGGAAGCGGAAGAAATTATCAAGAAAAAGGCGAAAGTTAGAGTATTAATTTTGCCAGATTTGACTCAAGGCCCTGCGCAAACTGTTAAAATCATTGCAGGTGGCTTGCTGGTACAAGACTCGGATAATGTAGTAGAAGAAACTAGCAAATGGCGCGCAGTTACTGAGAAACAGCCGACTGCTGATGAGTTGGCAGAATTGCTGTTTGCTTGGAAAGTCGCGAAACACGTTAAGTCTAATGCGATCGTTGTGACGCGCGATCGTACTACAATCGGTGTTGGCGCGGGACAAATGAACCGCGTGGGATCGGTTAAACTAGCATTGGAACAAGCGGGAGAGAAGAGTAAAGGAGCGATTTTGGCTA
>Ga0209591_10004399_pt1 | contig 15975 bp, 12 predicted proteins | sample MAT01_FD_187207 | JGI IMG/M metagenome (GOLD analysis project Ga0209591, IMG submission 187207) | Freshwater microbial communities from Lake Fryxell liftoff mats and glacier meltwater in Antarctica - MAT-01 (SPAdes) (version 2) | ecosystem: Environmental > Aquatic > Freshwater > Ice > Liftoff... | reverse complement strand
GGGCGCGGGACGGTGGCGACTGGGCGCGTGGAGCGCGGGCGGGTGAAGACCGGCGAGGAAGTGGAGATCGTCGGGATCAAGCCGACGACCAAGACGGTGGTGACCGGGGTGGAGATGTTCCGCAAGCTGCTCGACGAGGGGCAGGCGGGGGACAACGTCGGGTGTCTGCTGCGCGGGACCAAGCGGGAAGATATCGAGCGGGGGCAGGTGTTGGCCAAGCCGGGGTCGATCACGCCGCACACGCAGTTCGAGGCGGAAGTGTACGTGTTGACCAAGGAGGAGGGCGGGCGTCACACGCCGTTCTTCAAGGGGTATCGGCCGCAGTTCTACTTCCGGACGACGGATGTGACCGGGGTGTCGCAGTTGCCGGAGGGGACCGAGATGGTGATGCCCGGAGACAGTGTGAAGTTGAGCGTGGAGTTGATCATGCCGATCGCGATGGAAGAGGGCCTGCGCTTCGCCATCCGCGAGGGCGGCCGCACCGTCGGCGCCGGCGTCGTCGCCAAGATCCTCGCCTGATCGGCACGGAGACCTACGATGCGCGACCTCATCTCGTTCCTGTGCGACCAGTGCAAGCGTCGCAATTACACAGGAACAAAGAACAAGAAGAAGACCACCGAGAAGCTTGCCTTCCGCAAGTTCTGTCCGTCCTGCCGCTCGCATACCCTGCACAAGGAGGGGAAGGTCTGACGGCGCGACCGCGATTGGGGGTCAGTAGCTCTAATTGGCAGAGCACCGGACTCCAAATCCGGGGGTTGCAGGTTCGAGCCCTGCCTGGCCCGCTCACGTGAAGACACCACAAACTATGGCGCTACAGGAACAATTGACCAAAGCGAGGGAGATCGTCCCACGCTCCGTCACGTTTCTTCAGGAAGTGTGGGCGGAGCTGAAGAAGGTCCATTGGCCCTCGCGCGCGGAGACTTACGCCGCCACGGTGGTCGTCGTGGCGGTCGTCGTGATCGTCGCCCTGTTCCTTGGCGGGGTCGATCTCATCGTTGCACAACTGATCCAGCTGATTCTGCGGTGAGTGGTGTCATGGCGAAGGAATGGTACGTCGTGCATACCTATTCGGGGTATGAGCAGAAGGCGAAGGCTGCCCTCGAAGAGCGAATAAAGGCGCTCGGCAAGGAGCTCAACTTCGGCGAAGTGCTGGTTCCCGCCGAACGCGTCGTTGAGCTCGTGAAAGGTCGGAAAAAGACCTCGTCGCGCATGTTCTTTCCCGGGTACATGCTGGTCAACATGGATCTGAATGACGAGACCTGGCACATCGTCAAGAACACGCCGAAGGTAACCGGCTTCGTAGGCGGTTCGACGCGGCCTGCTCCCATTACTGAGCGCGAAGTGCGCGAGATAACCGATCAGATGGCGGAAGGCGCGGTGCGCCCGAAGCCGAAGGTGCTTTTCGAAAGCGGCGAGCAGGTCAAGGTCATCGATGGGCCCTTCCAAGACTTCAACGGCGTCGTGGAAGAAGTGAAGCCCGACAAGGGTAAACTGCGCGTGTTGATAAGTATTTTCGGTCGCGCCACGCCGGTCGAGTTGGATTTCGTGCAGGTCGAGAAGGCCTGACGCTAGGAGGACCCCTAAGGTGGCGAAGAAAGTCATCGCGGAGATCAAGCTGCAGATCCCTGCTGGCGCGGCCAATCCAAGCCCGCCGGTCGGGCCGGCGCTCGGCCAGCGCGGCGTGAACATCATGGAGTTCTGCAAGGCGTTCAACGCCCGGACACAGAATCAGCCTGGGATGATCATCCCGGTGGTCATTACGGTGTATGCGGATCGATCGTTCACGTTCATTACGAAGACTCCGCCTGCTTCGGTCCTGCTCAAGAAGGCGGCGGGAGTCGAAAAGGGCGCAGCGGATCCCAAGCGCGCCAAGGTGGGCAAAGTGACCCGCGCGCAGGTGAAGGAGATCGCCGAGTTGAAGCGGCCGGACTTGTCGGCCGAATCGCTCGAGGCGGCGATGCGAACCATCGAAGGGACGGCGCGCAGCGTCGGCCTCGACGTGGTCGACTGAGGGCGGAGAATCATGGCGGGCATTGGCAAGCGAATGAAGAGCGCGCGGGCGCAGGTCGATCTCGAGCAGCGCTACGAATTGGCGGATGCGGTCGCACTGGCGGCAAAGGTTGCCGCGGCGAAGTTCGACGAGACCTTAGAGCTAGCGATCCGTCTCGGCGTCGATCCTCGACAGGCAGATCAGAACGTCCGTGGTACGGTCGTGCTGCCGCACGGAACCGGTCGGACTGTGCGGGTTGCAGTGTTCGCCAAGGGTGAGAAGGAGCGGGAGGCGACCGAGGCGGGCGCGGACATCGTCGGCGGCGAAGAACTCGTCAAGCGAATCCAGGAAGAGGGCTGGCTCGAGTTCGACAGTGCGGTGGCGACGCCGGACATGATGGGGCTGGTCGGTCGCATCGGAAAAATTCTCGGTCCGCGCGGACTGATGCCAAATCCAAAGCTCGGGACCGTTACCTTCGACGTGGCAAAGGCCGTTCAGGAACTCAAGGCCGGCAAGATCGAGTATCGCGTCGATAAGGCCGGTGTCGTGCACCTGCCCTTCGGAAAGGTGTCGTTCGGAGCCGAGCGGTTGCTTGCCAATGCCTCGGCTGCGCTCGGAAGTATCGTCAAGGCCAAGCCCGCTTCCTCGAAGGGAAATTACGTCCTGACCGTGTCGGTAAGTTCGACGATGGGGCCAGGTATCAAGATCAATCCATTGGCCATGCGAACGTTGGCGGTGTGAGGAGCGTACCGTGAATCGCGAAGAAAAGGCTGCATCAGTCGCCGACCTGCACGAGCGCTTCAGCAAGGCGAGCGTAGCACTGGTGGCGGCGAATCTGGGGTTGACCGCTGGCGAGTCGCGCGCCCTGCGTCGCACGTTGCGGGCGGCCGGCGGCGAACTCAAGTTCGCGAAGCACACCTTGGGCAAGATCGCCATGCGCGGGACGCGCTATGCCGATTGCGGGGCGCTACTGCGCGGACCTCGGGGCCTGGTGTTCGGTTACGCCGATCCGGTGGCGGTGGCGAAGGCGCTTGTCGACTTCGCGGATGCACACGCCAAGCTCCAGATTGACGGTGGCGCCGTCGAGGGGCAGGTGATTCGGCCGGATGAGGTCAAGGCGTTCGCGTCCCTGCCGGGCCTCGGGTCCCTGCGGGCTCGCGTCGCGCGGCAGGCGCTGACGCCCGGTAGCCGTATCGCCGCCTCGTTGCTGGCGCCGGCGCGTCGCGTCGCGGGTGCAGTCGCTGCGTTGGTCGAGAAGCTCGAGGCTGCGGGCGGCGCCTGACTGGGCGTCGATCGCAATTCTTAAAGTCATCACACAATTACTAAACGAAGGAACGGGAGGTACAAATGTCTGAGTCTGCACGCGAATGGTCGAATGAGATCAAGGACATCGGCGACAAGATTATGGCGTTGACGCTGCTCAGGGCGCAGGAACTGGGCGATTACCTGAAGGACGTCTACGGTATTGAGGCTGCTGCCGGTCCGGTGATCGCGGCTGGTCCGATGTCGGCTGGTGCTGCCTCGCCGGCCGCCGAAGCCGAGAAGGAAGACTTCACCGTCGTCCTGACCGGAGCGGGCGACAAGAAGATCCAGGTGATCAAGGTCGTGCGTGAGATCACCGGGCTCGGCCTCAAGGAGGCCAAGGACTTGGTCGACGGCGCGCCAAAGAACGTGAAGGAAGAGGTTCCGAAGGCGCAGGCCGAGGAGATGAAGAAGAAGATCGAGGAGGCTGGCGGAACGGTCGAGCTCAAGTAGGATCTGTTCAGGGCATCACCGAGGGCGACAGTAATGAGTGTCCGCTTAGCGCACAACGTCCGCCTGAGGCGGAGTTTCGGCAAGATCCGGAAGATCATCGATATCCCTAACCTGATCGAGATCCAGCGCCGGTCGTACGACGAGTTCCTGCAACTGGGGTTCACGTCAGCTGATCGCCGGGATACCGGTCTTCAGGGAGTCTTCAAATCCGTCTTCCCGATCAAGGATTTCAACGAGACCGCGTCGTTGGAGTTCGTGAGCTACTCTCTCGGGGAACCCAAGTATTCGGTTCCGGAATGTCACGAGCGGGGAATGACGTTCGCGGCCCCACTCAAGGTCACCATCCAACTGGTGATCTGGGATGTGGATCCAGAGACGGGCGCGCGCTCGATCAAGAATGTTAAGGAGCAGGAGGTCTACTTCGGCGAGATTCCGCTGATGACGACCAACGGCACCTTCATGGTGAATGGGACCGAGCGCGTCATCGTCAGCCAGCTGCACCGCTCACCCGGCGTGTTCTTCGATCACGACAAGGGAAAGACGCACGCCAGTGGCAAACTCCTCTATTCGGCGCGCATCATTCCGTATCGTGGTTCGTGGATAGACTTCGAGTTCGACCCCCGCGATATTCTCTTCGTTCGAATCGACCGGCGACGGAAGTTCCACGCGACTGTGCTGCTGCGGGCCCTCGGGATGACGACCGAGGATCTGCTTAATTACTTCTATCGGAAAGACACGATTCTGATCGACGCCAACCGCTTGGCGAAGGTCTTCAAGGCCAACCAGCTCGTCGGCGGTAAGGCGTCGCGCGACATTCGCGGCGCTGGCAACGAGTTGATCGTCAAAGAGGGGCGCAAGATCACCAAGGCGTCCATCCGTCAGATGGAGGCCGGTGGCGTCAAGGAGATCCCCGTTTCACTGGAGGAGATCGTCGGGCGCGTCTCGGCCCACGACGTCGTCGACCCCAAGACCGGCGAGGTGCTTCTGGAGTGCAACCAGGACCTCACCACGGAGATCCTCGACCGACTCCGCGATGCCGGCGTGAAGGACGTCGAAGTGCTGCTGATGGACGACACGCACGTCGGCCCATCGCTCCGGAATACGTTGCTGCAGGACAAGGTTGCGTCGCCCGAGGACGCGATCATCGAGATCTACAAGCGGCTCCGTCCCGGCGATCCGCCAACTATCGAGACGGCGACCACCTTCTTCAATAATCTGTTCTTCAACCCGGAGCGCTACGATCTCTCGCGCGTCGGTCGCCTTAAGCTCAACTACCGTCTCGGCCTGGATGCGCCGCTGGAGCAGGGAACGCTGCGCCGCGAGGACATTCTGCAGGTCGTCCGCTACCTGATCGAGTTGAAGAACGGTAACGGCCAGACCGATGACATCGACCACCTCGGCAACCGCCGCGTGCGGGCGGTCGGCGAGCTGGTTGAGAATCAGTACCGGATCGGGCTTGTCCGCATGGAGCGCGCGATCAAGGAGCGCATGAGCCTGCAGGACATTGAAACCCTCATGCCGCAGGAGCTCATCAACTACAAGCCGGTTTCCGCGGTGATCAAGGAGTTCTTCGGATCCAGCCAGCTGTCCCAGTTCATGGATCAGACGAACCCGCTGTCGGAGATCACCCATAAGCGCCGTCTCTCGGCGCTCGGTCCGGGTGGTCTGACGCGCGAGCGCGCCGGCTTCGAAGTGCGCGATGTGCACCCGACCCACTACGGGCGCGTCTGTCCGATCGAGACGCCGGAGGGGCCCAACATCGGCCTGATCGCATCGTTGTCGACGTTTGCCCGCGTCAATGAGTTCGGCTTTGTCGAGACGCCGTACCGTGAGGTGGAGGGAGGGCGTGTCAGCGAGCGCGTGCGCTACCTCTCGGCACTTGAGGAGGAGCAGCACGTCATCGCCCAGGCCAACGCCCCGGTGGATGCTCGCGGCACGTTTACGATTGACCGTGTATCGGCTCGGCGAGCCGGCGAGTTCGTGATGGTCCCGCCTGAAGAGGTGGACTTCATGGACGTGTCTCCGAATCAGTTGGTCAGCGTCGCAGCGTCGCTGATTCCTTTTCTGGAAAACGACGACGCCAACCGCGCCCTTATGGGGGCGAATATGCAGCGCCAAGCGGTGCCCCTGCTGCGTACCGAGGCGCCCCTCGTCGGGACCGGCATGGAGAAGGTCGTCGCGCGAGATTCCGGCGTCACGGTGGTGGCGGAGCGCGATGGCGTCATTGAAGCAGTTGACGCCATGCGCATCGTCGTGCGTGCGGACAAGCCGAGCGGTGGCCCGCGCGATCCGGGCGTCGATATCTACAACCTCACCAAGTATCAGCGTTCGAACCAGAACACGTGCATCAATCAGAAGCCGATCGTCCGCGAGGGCGACCACGTCAGTGCTGGCGAAGTGATTGCCGACGGCTCCTCGACCGAGATGGGGGAGTTGGCCCTTGGGCGCAACGTACTGGTCGCCTTCATGCCGTGGGGCGGGTATAATTTCGAGGACTCGATCCTCATCAGCGAGCGCGTCGTAAAGGAGGATCGATTCACCTCCGTGCACATCGAAGAGTTCGAGTGCGTGGCGCGGGACACCAAGCTGGGACCCGAGGAGATCACGCGCGACATCCCGAACGTCGGTGAAGATGCGCTCAAGGATCTTGATGAGAGCGGTATCATTCGCATCGGTGCCGAGGTGCGGCCCGGGGACATCCTGATCGGCAAGATCACGCCGAAGGGCGAAACGCAGCTCTCGCCCGAAGAGAAGCTCTTGCGCGCCATCTTCGGTGAGAAGGCCGGCGAGGTGCGCGACACGTCGCTCAAGGTGCCTCCCGGTGTCGAGGGCACGGTGATCAATGCGCGCGTGTTCTCGCGCAAGGGTGTTTCGAAGGACGAGCGTAGCCGCCTGATCGAGGAAGACGAAACCGCCAAGCTCAAGAAGGACCAAGAGGACGAGCAGCGGATCATTCGCGACTCTACCCTGAAGCACCTGAAGAAGGGGCTCGTTGGCAAGGAGGCCGTCGCCCGTCTCAGCGATGATCAGCGCCGCGTTGTCCTCGCCAAAGGGAAGGTGATCGAGGCTGGGGACTTCGATGAGATCTCGCCGAGCCTATGGGGCGAGATCAAGATTGGCGACGCGAAGGTTGAAGAGGAGACCACCCGGCTGGTCGAGGCCATGCAGGAACAGCTCTCGCTGATCCGGCTCGCCTTTCAGGAGAAGTTGGATCGCCTCAAGGCGGGCGACGAGCTTCCGCCGGGCGTCATCAAGATGGTCAAGGTCTTCGTCGCCATCAAGCGCAAGCTCCAGGTTGGCGACAAGATGGCCGGCCGGCACGGCAACAAGGGCGTCCTGTCGCGGATCCTGCCCGAAGAGGACATGCCGTACCTCGCGGATGGATCGCCCGTCGACGTGGTTCTGAATCCCCTCGGCGTTCCAAGCCGAATGAACGTCGGCCAGATTCTCGAGACTCATCTGGGGTGGGCTGCCCGCTCGTTGGGTGCGCAGTTGGCGGGCGCCGCAGGGCTGAACGGCAAGACCAACCCGGCCTCGCTGCGCAAGACCATGCGCGAACTCTACGGCAAGGAGTATCAGGAGTTCATCGACGACCTGCGCGACGAAGACGTTGTTCGACTCGCCTCCGGAGTCCGCGCGGGCGTCCATACTGCATCGCCGGTGTTCGACGGTGCGTCGGAGGACGAAGTGTTCGGGTGGTTGCAGAAGGCGGGCCTTCCGCTCAGCGGCCAGACCCGACTCTATGACGGTCGCAGCGGCGATATGTTCGCCCACGAAGTGACCGTCGGAATCATGTACATGCTCAAACTGCACCACCTGGTCGACGACAAGATCCACGCACGCTCGACCGGTCCGTACTCCCTTGTCACGCAGCAGCCACTTGGCGGCAAGGCGCAGTTCGGCGGCCAGCGCCTCGGCGAGATGGAGGTGTGGGCGCTCGAGGCCTACGGGGCCGCTTACAGCCTGCAGGAGATGCTCACCGTCAAGTCGGACGACGTTGCCGGTCGCACGCGTATGTACGAAGCGATAGTGAAGGGAGAGAACGTGCTCGAACCCGGCCTGCCTGAATCCTTCAACGTGATGGTGAAGGAGTTGCAGAGCCTCGCCCTCGATATGGAGTTGATCGAGGAGAAGAAGGACGAAGCCGTTTAACGGCGCGGGACGCGGGGGTACGCATGGAAGATCTGTTCACGCTATTTGAGAAGCCGAAGAACCCGCTCATCTTCAACGCGCTGCGCATTTCGCTCGCGTCGCCCGAGAAGATCCGCTCGTGGTCGCACGGAGAAGTCCGCAAGCCCGAGACCATCAACTATCGGACGTTCAAGCCCGAGCGAGATGGCCTCTTCTGCGCAAAGATCTTTGGGCCGACCAAGGATTACGAGTGCAACTGCGGCAAGTACAAGCGCATGCGTCACCGCGGCGTTGTCTGCGAGAAGTGCGGCGTCGAGGTCATCCAGTCGAAGGTGCGACGCGAGCGCATGGGGCATATCGAGCTTGCCACGCCCGTCGCGCACATCTGGTTCCTCAAGAGTCTGCCGAGTTGGATTGGAACGCTACTCGACACGACGCTCAAGGAGCTCGAGAAGGTCCTGTATTTCGAGTCGTATATCGTCACGAATCCCGGCAAGGTGGAGGGGATCGCCTACAAGGAGCTGCTGCACGAGACCGCCTACCGGAAGAAGCGCGAAGAGCATGGCGACGCCTTCGATGCCTCGATGGGCGCTGAGGCGATCCGTCGTCTGCTGAAGGATCTCGACATCGAGAAACTTGCGGTCGACCTCAGGACCGAGATGAAGCAAGCGACGAGTGAGGCGAAGCGCAAGAAGCTCTCACGGCGTCTCAAGGTGGTTACCGCGTTTCGCAACTCTGGGAACCGCCCCGAGTGGATGATTCTCGAGTGCATCCCGGTCATTCCCCCGGACCTGCGTCCGCTCGTCCCCTTGGACGGCGGTCGTTTCGCGACCTCCGATCTCAATGATCTCTACCGTCGCGTCATCAACCGAAACAATCGCCTGAAGCGCCTGACGGAGTTGAACGCGCCAGACATCATCATCCGTAACGAGAAGCGGATGTTGCAGGAGGCGGTCGACGCGTTGTGTGACAACGGCCGTCGCGGCCGAGCGATCACCGGACCGAACAAGCGACCGCTTAAGTCACTGTCCGACATGTTGAAGGGCAAGAGCGGTCGCTTTCGCCAGAACCTGCTCGGCAAGCGCGTGGACTACTCCGGGCGGTCAGTCATCGTCGTCGGACCCGAGCTCCGTCTTCATCAGTGCGGCCTGCCGAAGAAGATGGCCCTCGAGCTGTTCAAACCCTTCATTTACAACAAGCTCGAGGAACGGGGTTTCGTCACCACCATCAAGAGCGCGAAGAAGATGGTGGAGAAGGAACGGCCTGAGGTTTGGGACATTCTCGACGAGGTCATCCGCGAGCACCCCGTCCTGCTGAATCGCGCCCCGACGTTGCACCGGCTCGGCATCCAGGCCTTCGAGCCCACGCTGATCGAAGGCAAGGCGATCCAGCTCCATCCGTTGGTGTGCGCAGCGTACAATGCGGACTTCGACGGCGATCAGATGGCCGTGCATGTGCCGCTGTCGATCGAGGCGCAGGTCGAAGCTCGCGGCCTGATGATGTCGACCAACAACATTCTCTCGCCTGCCAACGGCAAGCCGATCATCGTGCCGACCCAGGACATCGTCCTCGGGCTCTATTACATGACCCGCGAGCGGCCAGAGGCGATCGGTGCCGGGCGACGCTTCGCGAACCCTGACGAAGTCCGCATGGCATACGATCATGGCTCGATCGGCCTTCACACGCCGATCAGTGTGCGGATGGAGGGCCTCGGGCGCGTGGACAGCACCGTCGGTCGCGTTCTCTTGTATGATATCGTGCCTCGCGAGATTCCGTTCTCCGACGTCAACAAGATCATGAAGAAGAAGGAGCTCGGCAACCTCGTCGATCTCTCCTACCGACTGGCCGGGAACAAGGCGACGGTCATCTTCGCCGACAAGTTGAAGGACCTGGGTTTCGAGTTCGCCACCAAGGCGGGCATTTCGATCGCGATCAAGGACATGGTGATCACGTCGAAGAAGCCGAAGTTGCTCGAGCAGGCCCGCACGGCGGTGCGGGAGATCGAGGATCAGTACAACAAGGGTCTGATTACGGATGGCGAGCGCTACAACAAGGTCGTCGACATCTGGGCCGAGGTCACGGATCGCATCGCAGACGAGATGCTGCGTGAACTCGCCACCGATACGGTTGAAGGCGTCGACGGAAAGAAGTACACGGTCTCGAGCTTCAATCCGATCTTCATGATGGCCGATTCCGGCGCCCGCGGCAGTGCGCAGCAGATTCGGCAGCTTGCCGGCATGCGCGGTCTGATGGCCAAGCCGTCGGGGGAGATTATCGAGACACCGATCACGGCGAACTTCCGAGAGGGTCTGACGGTCCTCCAGTACTTCATCTCCACGCACGGCGCCCGCAAGGGCCTCGCCGACACGGCGCTCAAGACCGCCAACTCCGGTTACCTGACACGCCGATTGGTCGACGTTGCACAGGACTCCATTATCACCGAGGGAGACTGCGGTACGCTCGACGGTATCGAGATGACGCCGCTTGTCGAGGGCGGCGAGATCATCGAGGGCCTCGGGGATCGCGTGCTCGGCCGCACCGCGCTTGAGGACATCCGCGACCCGTACAGCAATGATATCATCGTGCGGGCGAACGAGGAGATCAACGAAGACAAGGAACGCATCATCGAGCACTCAGGGCTCGAGCGCGTGAAGATCCGCTCGGTTCTCACCTGCCAATCGCGACAGGGCGTCTGCATCCGCTGCTACGGTCGCGATCTGGCGCGCGGTCATATGGTCAATCTCGGCGAGGCGATCGGCGTCATCGCGGCGCAGTCGATCGGTGAGCCAGGCACGCAGCTTACCATGCGTACCTTCCACATCGGCGGCACGGCCAGCCGGCGCGCCGAGCAGACGACGCTCGAAGCCCGCAACGACGGCATCTTGAAGTTCATCAACGTGAACACCGTCCTCGACAAGAACGGCGACTTGGTCGTTATGAACCGCAACAGTGAGGTGGCGGTGATTGAGATTCCGGAGCCGGGTCGCGAGCGCGAGCGCGAGCGGTATCGGATCGTCTACGGTGCCAAGCTCAAAATGACGGATCGTTCCCCCGTGAAGGCTGGACAGCTCATCGCGGAGTGGGACCCGTACACCGTGCCGATCGTTACCGAAGTCGGCGGCACCGTGAAGTTCGGAGACATTCTCGAAAGCGTCACGCTCGAGGAGAAAGTCGATGAGCGCACCGGCCTCTCGACCCGTGTGGTCATTGACTGCAAGGACCTCGACAAGCGCCCGCGTATTTCCATCAAGGACAAGGACAACAAGACGGCGAAGCTGCCGTCGTCGGAGAACTTCGCCCGCTACCAGATCCCGGTTGGCGCGCACCTCGCCGTTGCGGAAGGCCAGGCGGTCACTCCTGGCGACATCATTGCGAAGATCCCGCGCGAAACGACGAAGACCAAGGACATTACCGGCGGTCTGCCGCGCGTCGCGGAACTCTTCGAGGCGCGCAAGCCGAAGGAGTTTGCCACCATCAGCGAGATCGACGGAACGGTCTCGTTTGGTAAGGACACCAAGGGCAAGCGTAAGGTGGTGGTGACGCCGGAGGTGGGGGAGCCGCGCGAATACTTGATCCCCAAGGGTAAGCACATCAGTGTGCATGAGGGGGACGCGGTGCGAGCCGGCGAGGCGCTGATGGATGGCTCGCCAAATCCGCACGACATCCTCACTGTTCAGGGTGAGAAGGCACTCGCCAAGTACCTGGTCGACGAAGTCCAGGAGATCTACCGTTTGCAGGGCGTCCGCATCAACGACAAGCACATCGAGGTGATTGTCCGACAGATGCTTCGCCGTGTTCGCATTAAGGAAGTGGGGGAAACCGAGTTCCTCGTCGGCGATCAGATTGAAAAGTGGCGCTTCGAGCAGGAGAACGCGCGCGTCCTGGACGACCAGGGTGAGCCGGCGATCGCCGAGCCATTGCTGCTCGGCATCACCAAGGCGAGCCTCTCGACCGAGAGTTTCATCTCGGCGGCGTCGTTCCAGGAGACCACCAAGGTCCTCACTGAGGCCTCCATCCATGGCAAGGTCGATCACCTTGTCGGCCTCAAGGAGAACGTCATCATGGGTCGGCTGATTCCGGCCGGTACCGGGGTGCCGCAGTACCGCACGATGGAACTCCGCGCGCACGGCGCTGATGTGGCCGAAGATGAGGCCGCACCGGTAGTCGTCGGCTCGATCGACGGTTGAAGGGACCCCTGGGTGGGTTGACACCGAAACCGTGGTCAAGTACAGACTGCTGTTTCCTTTGCAGATTCGCAGGATTTCAACATGCCGACGATAAACCAACTCGTGAAGTACGGCCGCGTCAAGCAGCGCCGGAAGACCGGCGCGCCGGCGTTGCAGTCGTCGCCCCAAAAGCGCGGCGTCTGCACGCGCGTGTATACGCAGACGCCCAAGAAGCCGAACTCAGCGCTGCGCAAAGTAGCTCGTGTCCGCTTGACCAACGGACTTGAGGTCACCACCTATATTCCGGGTATCGGTCACAATCTTCAGGAGCACTCCGTGGTGCTCATCCGCGGTGGCCGCGTAAAGGATCTTCCCGGCGTGCGCTACCACGTGGTCCGCGGCACGCTCGACTCGATCGGCGTTCAGGACCGCAAGCAGGCACGCTCGAAGTACGGCGCCAAGCGCCCCAAGTGAGGCTGGAGCAGTCATGCCTCGCAAAGGAGAAGTCCGCCGTCGCGACGTCCTGCCCGATCCCAAGTTCCAGGATCGGCTGGTGACAAAGTTCGTCAACGCCATGATGTATGGCGGCAAGAAGAGCAACGCCGAGCGAATCTTCTATGGAGCGCTCGACATCGTCGCAGCCCGGACCAAGGACGATGCGCTAGTGATCTTTCGGCGTGCCCTGGATAACATCAAGCCGAGTGTCGAAGTGCGCTCACGCCGTGTCGGTGGCGCCACCTACCAGGTTCCTGTCGAGGTTCGACCCGTCCGTCGTATGTCCCTCGGGATGCGCTGGTTGGTGCAGTTCGCGCGCCAGCGGAGCGAGAAGTCGATGGCCGATCGCCTTGCCGGCGAGATCCTTGACGCCTCGAATAGTCGCGGGGCGGCCATGAAGAAAAAAGAAGACACGCATCGCATGGCGGACGCCAACAAGGCGTTCGCCCATTACCGCTGGTAGCGATCGAGACGAGAAGGAGACAAAACGCGAGCGGCGCACGCGCTGCTCGCGTTTTCATCATTTATGGCACGGCCCGTTTCGCTCGAGCGCACGCGCAATATCGGCATCATGGCTCACATCGATGCCGGCAAGACGACGACGACCGAGCGTATCCTCTTCTACACCGGTATCAACTACAAAATCGGCGAGGTTCACGAAGGTACCGCGACGATGGACTGGATGGTCCAAGAGCAGGAGCGTGGCATCACCATCACTTCGGCGGCGACGACGTGTCACTGGCGCGATCACCGAGTCAACATCATCGACACGCCCGGCCACGTCGACTTTACCATCGAGGTGGAGCGCTCGCTGCGCGTACTCGACGGCGCGGTTGCGGTTTTTTGCTCGGTCGGCGGGGTGGAGCCGCAGTCGGAAACGGTTTGGCGCCAAGCCGATAAGTATGGTGTGCCGCGCATCGCCTTCATCAACAAGATGGATCGCGTTGGGGCTGACTTCGACCGTGGCGTTCAGATGATGCGCGACCGGCTCGGGGCGAATCCAGTTCCCATCCAGCTTCCGATCGGTAAGGAGGAGCACTTCCGCGGCGTCGTCGATCTGGTGACGATGAAGGCGTTGGTGTGGGACGACGACACTCTGGGCGCCCGCTGGCGCGATGACGAGATCCCGGCCGACCTGCAGACCGAAGCCGAGGTGGCGCGCGAGCAGCTCCTCGAGGCGGTCGCGGACGTCGACGAGCAACTGCTGGAGAAGTACCTCGAAGCGAAGCCGATCGACGAGGCGGAGGTGCGCGCGGCGATTCGCGCGGCAACCCTGCAGCTCAAGATCGTCCCGGTGGTCTGCGGCACCGCCTTCAAGAACAAGGGGGTGCAGCCGCTGCTCGACGCGGTTGTCGAGTACTTGCCGTCCCCCCTCGACAAGCCGCCGGTGGTCGGCATCAACCCGGATAACGATAAGGAAGAGCAACGTCCCGCCAGCGATGAGGCGCCGTTCTCTGCCCTGGCGTTCAAGATCATGACAGATCCGTACGTGGGTACGCTCACGTTCTTCCGCGTCTATTCTGGCACGATCGAATCCGGTGCCCACGTGCTGAACGCCACCAAGGGCAAGCGCGAGCGGATCGGTCGCCTCTTGAAGATGCACGCGAACAAGCGTGAGGAAATCAAGGAAGTGTACGCGGGCGATATCGCCGCGGCGGTCGGCCTGCGCGACTGCACGACCGGCGATACGGTCTGCGATCAGGACAAGCCGATCATCCTCGAGTCGATCGACTTTCCGGATCCGGTCATTTCGATCGCGATCGAGCCGAAGACCAAGCAGGACCAGGAGCGGCTTGGTACGTCGCTGCAGAAGCTGACGACCGAGGACCCATCGTTCCGCGTCGAAACGGACATCGAGACTGGTCAGACGATCATCAAGGGGATGGGCGAGCTTCACCTCGAGATCATCGTCGACCGCCTGTTGCGCGAGTTCAAGGTCGACGCCAACGTCGGCCGCCCGCAGGTCGCCTACAAAGAGACGATCCGCAAGACGGTCGAACAGGAGTGCAAGTTCGTCCGCCAGACCGGCGGCCGCGGCCAGTATGGGCACGTCGTCCTGCGCCTCGATCCGCTCGAACCGGGCAAGGGGTTCGTGTTCGCCGACGAGACCAAGGGCGGTGTCGTCCCGCGCGAGTACATTCCGGCGGTGGAGAAGGGCGCGCGCGAAGCGCTCGAGGGCGGCATCATGGCCGGCTATCCGATGGTCGACGTCCGCGTCGCCCTCACGTTCGGGTCGTCGCACGATGTCGATTCGTCGGAGATGGCGTTCAAAATAGCCGCTTCGATGGCGCTGAAGGATGGCGCAAAGAAGGCATCGCCGGTGTTGCTCGAGCCCGTGATGGCGGTCGAGGTGATCGTGCCCGAGGACTTCATGGGCGACGTGATCGGCAATCTGTCGAGCCGCCGGGGCCACATCCAGGGGATGGACGACCGCGCGGGCGCCAAGATCGTCACGGCCAAGGTGCCGCTGAAGGAAATGTTTGGATACGCGACTGATCTGCGGTCGATGACCCAGGGCCGCGCCAACTACACGATGCAGTTCTCACATTACGAGCCGGTGCCGTCCGCGGTCGCAGAAGAGATCATGGCGAAGAACGCCGGAGACTCGTGAGCGTCGCGGGACGTGGGAGGAACCAATCATGGCGAAGGCGAAGTTTGAGCGGACGAAGCCGCACTGCAACATTGGGACGATCGGGCACATTGACCACGGGAAGACGACGTTGACGGCGGCGATCACGCGGGTGCTGGCGGCGGCGGGGACGGCGAAGTTTGTGGCGTTTGACCAGATCGACAAGGCGCCGGAAGAGAAGGCGCGCGGGATCACGATCAACACGGCGCACGTGGAGTATGAGACGGCGAAGCGGCACTACGCGCACGTCGATTGCCCGGGCCACGCGGACTACATCAAGAACATGATCACCGGGGCGGCGCAGATGGACGGGGCGATCCTGGTGGTGGCGGCGAGCGATGGGCCGATGCCGCAGACGCGCGAGCACATATTGTTGGCGCGCCAGGTGGGCGTGCCGTCGCTCGTGGTGTTCATGAACAAGGTGGACATGGTGGACGACGCGGAGTTGCTGGACCTGGTGGAGTTGGAGGTACGGGAGCTGCTGTCGAAGTATGAGTTTCCTGGGGATGACATTCCGATCATCCGCGGGAGTGCGTTGAAGGCGCTGGAGGGGGACCAGGGGGAGCTGGGGGCGCCGGCGGTGCTGAAGTTGATGGCCGCGGTGGACAGTTACATTCCGCAGCCGACGCGGGACGTGGACCGGCCGTTCCTGATGCCGGTCGAGGATGTGTTCTCGATCAGTGGGCGCGGGACGGTGGCGACTGGGCGCGTGGAGCGCGGGCGGGTGAAGACCGGCGAGGAAGTGGAGATCGTCGGGATCAAGCCGACGACCAAGACGGTGGTGACCGGGGTGGAGATGTTCCGCAAGC
>Ga0209591_10004397_pt1 | contig 15976 bp, 17 predicted proteins | sample MAT01_FD_187207 | JGI IMG/M metagenome (GOLD analysis project Ga0209591, IMG submission 187207) | Freshwater microbial communities from Lake Fryxell liftoff mats and glacier meltwater in Antarctica - MAT-01 (SPAdes) (version 2) | ecosystem: Environmental > Aquatic > Freshwater > Ice > Liftoff... | reverse complement strand
GACACCCCCGCGCCGCCGAACAGCTGGATGGCGCGGTCGATGACCTCGGTTGCGGTGCGGGCCGCGAGCACCTTGATCGCTGCGATCTCGAAGCGGGCGCCCTTGTTGCCGACGGTGTCCATCAGCCACGCGGCCTTCATCGTGAGGAGGCGGGTGGTCTCGATCGCGATCCGACTCTCGGCGATCTGGTCCTGCACCACGCCCTGTTCGGCGAGCGGCTTGCCGAACGGTGTGCGCATCCACGCGCGCATCCCCATCAGCTCGAGGGCCTTCTCCGCGAGCCCGATCGCCCGCATGCAGTGGTGGATGCGGCCGGGTCCGAGGCGGGCCTGTGCCATCGCGAAGCCGTTGCCCTCACCACCGATGACGTTGGTCACCGGGACGCGCACGTCTTCGAAGAGCGTCTCGCAATGGCCGCCGCCGGCGTCGTGGCCGAAGACCGACAAGGTCCGGACCACCTGGGCGCCCGGCGCGTCGAACGGCACGATGACCATCGAGTGGCGGTGGTACGGGTCGGCGCCGGGATCCGACACGCCCATCAGGATCGCGAACTTGCACCGACTCGACGCCGCGCCGCTCGTCCACCACTTGTGCGCGTTGACCACGTAGTGGTCGCCGTCGCGTTCGATACGCGACTGGATGTTCGTGGCATCCGAGCTCGCCACCCACGGCTCGGTCATCGCGAAGCACGAGCGGATCTCGCCTTCGAGCAGTGGCACGAGCCACTCGTCTTGCTGCTCGGGCGTGCCGAACTCGGCGAGCAGCTCCATGTTCCCGGTGTCGGGCGCGGCGCAGTTCGTCGCCTCGGAGGTGAGGAGGTTGCGACCCATGAGCTCACAGAGCGGGGCGTAGTCGACGTTCGAGAGGCCGGCGCCGAAGGTGTCGTTGGGCATGAACAGGTTCCACAACCCGCGGGCCCGGGCCTCGGTCTTGAGCTCTTCCATCACCGGGGGGTGGAAGTGCGAATCACCCGATTCGCGCACCTGTTCGATGTACACCGGGGTAGCCGGTTCGACGGAGGTGTCGATGAAGTCCTGCAGCTCGCCGCGGAGCTCCTCGGCTCGTGGGCTGATCGCGAAGTCCATCGTTCCCCCTGCTCGTCGGGCATCGGCACCGGTCTTCGCACCCTACTTCCGGCCCTCACCGCTCTCCCCGGGCATCGACTCTTTCCGCTGAATCCACCATCGGTCCCGGCGCCGTAGTGGAATGGGAGCGAACCCTTACGGCGGGAGCGTTGGTGACGGCAGAACGGATCGGGCTCGTGCTCGCCTGGCTCGCGGGCTGGTCGCTGCTGTGGCGCGTCCCGCGCCTCCGGGCGGCGCGCCTCACCGGCTCGCGGGCCGCGATCTCGGTGATCGTCCCCGCGCGCAACGAAGGCACGACCCTGCCGACGCTGCTCGCCGGTCTGCTCGCACAGGATGCACCCGCGACCGAGATCATCGTGGTCGACGACGATTCCGACGACACCACCGCGTCGATCGCCGCAGCCGCCGGGACGCGCGTCGTGCGTTCGGCGGCGCTCCCTCCCGGCTGGACCGGCAAGACGTGGGCCTGCTGGCAGGGGGCCGCAGCCGCCCGAGGTGAGCTGCTCGTCTTCCTCGACGCCGACACCGAACCCGGTCCCCAGCTCCTCGACCGACTCGCGGCGGAGCGCGCGCGCGGCGGCGGGCTGGTGTCGGTCGAGCCGTACCACCGGATGGAACGAGCCACCGAACGGTTGTCGGCGTTCTTCAACGTCGTGTCGTGGATGGGGATCGGCGCGGCCTCGGCCCGTCGCCGTCGGCGGGTGACCGGTGCGTTCGGGCCGTGCCTCGTCATCTCGAGGCGTGACTACCTCGGCGTCGACGGTCACCGCGCGGTCCGGGGCTCGGTGCTCGAAGACGTCGCCCTCGCCCGGCACTGCCACGACGCCGGTCTCCCTGTTCGCTGCTTCGGTGGGCGGGGCTCGGTGCAGTTCCGCATGTACCCCGACGGCATCCGTCACCTGATCGAGGGCTGGAGCAAGAACATCGCCGCGGGCGCGGGTTCCACACCGATCGTGCGCACACTCCTGGTGTTCGCCTGGATCACCGCGACGATCACCGTCGGCACGGCGGCCGTTTCGGGCTCGCTGGCGCTGATCACTGGGGCCACCGGCCCGTCGTTCGTGGTCTGGGGCTTCTACGCCCTCTGGGTGGTGCAACTCGGTGTGATGCTGCGGGCCCTCGGCAACTTCGGGGTCGGATCGATCGTGGGCTTCCCGGTCTCGGTGGCCGTGTTCGTGCTCATCTTCGTCCGATCGATGTTCCTCACCGCGGTCCGTCGCAAGGTGGTCTGGAAGGGGCGCTCGATCCCGGTTCGTCCGGGCCGGCCCGCGGCCGACGAGGCATCGTGACCGAACAGGGCGTCTTCGCCGTGTCGCGCCCGTGGATGGTGATCCTCGATGTGCTGGTGTGGGCGGTCTGGAGCTTCAGCGTCGGACTCTTCACGCACCGGCTCCCGGTCGACCGGCTCGATCACGACACCTGGCTCCTGCGGCTCCGCCCCGCCGAGCTCGACGCCTCCTTCTACGCCCGCCTCCGGGTGAAGCGGTGGAAGGACCGGTTGCCGGAGGCGGGATCGTTCTTCGCCGGCGGGTTCTCGAAGCGCACGGTCGTGGGCCGTGACCCCGCCTACCTCGAACGGTTCGTGGTCGAGACGCGCCGGGCCGAGGTCACCCATTGGTCGGTGATGGCCATAGCACCCGTGTTCGTGCTCTGGAACCCGTGGTGGGTCGTCGCCATCATGTTCGTCTACGCGTTCCTGGCCAACGTCCCGTGTCTGCTGGTGCAGCGATACAACCGAATGCGCCTCTCCCGCGTCCTCGACCGTCAGAATCGCTCGACCCGCTCCACCTGACGCCGGGCGGGGTCAGACGGAGGTCGTGGCAGCCGCTTCGTGGAACGTGACCGAGGGTGGCGTCGTGTCAAGCTCGGGTTGCTCGGCGAGCACGAGCCGGCGCGCTTCGTCGCGATCGGCGTCGGTGAAGGCGCGGGTCGACCGGCACCACTCGACGAGGACCCGGTTGGGGTCGAGGGTGTAGAGCGATGTGCACCAGCCGTGGTCGATCTCGACGACGTCGTGACCGGCTTCGAGCCATCGGCGCCTGCGCTCGTCGAGGTCGGCCGCTTCCGGCGCGTCGAACGCGACATGGTTGACCCACGCGGGCAGACCGAGGCCGGTGCTGATCGCGGGGTCGAAGTCGGTCGGCACCTCGGGGTCGTCGTGGAGGTCCCAGAACGCGATCATGCCGTCGCCGGTGTCGTAGAACACGTGCCGGGCCCAACCGCCGCCCGGTGTGGGTGCGGCCTCGACCTTGGCGAGCGTGAACCCCATGACTCCGGTGTAGAACGCGTGGGTGGCCGGCAGGTCACGGGTCGCGAGCGCAACGTGATGGAAAGCCATGGCCTCCAGCGTACGCTCGGTCCCATGACGGGTGCAGCGGGAGAGGCAGGCATCGACGAGGGTTCGGTCGCCGTCGACCCGTTCGACCAGTTCGCCGAGTGGTATGCGGCTGCGATCGATGCGACCGACGACCGGGGAGCGGCGATGACCGTGGCGACCGCCACGGCCGACGGGAGACCCTCCGCCCGGGTGGTGCTCCTGCGCGGAGTCGACGAGCGGGGCTTCGTGTTCTACACGAACTACGAGTCGCGCAAGGCGGCCGACCTCGAGCAGAACCCGCGCGCCGCGTTGTTGTTCCACTGGCCCCAGCTCGACCGCCAGGTCCGGGTGGAGGGCGCGGTCCAGTCCGTCGATCCGGCCGAGTCGGATGCCTACTTCGCGGCCCGGCCCCGAGGTCACCGGATCGGCGCGTGGGCGTCGCCGCAGAGCTGGCCGATCGCGAACCGGGGGGAGCTCGAGTCGCGACTCGCCGCGGTGGAGGAGTCGTTCGCCGACGCGGGCGACGACGTACCCCGACCGTCGTTCTGGGGTGGTTACCGGGTGGTCCCCGAGGTGTTCGAGTTCTGGGTGAACCGCACCGACCGGTTGCACGACCGCGTCCGCTACGTCCGGGCGGCCGACGGCTCCTGGTCACGCGACCGGCTCGCGCCCTGATCCCAGAGCACCTTCTCCGACAGCGCGACGGTCACGAGCAGGTACCCGAGGACCAGCATCCACACCAGCAGCGCGAACACGACCCCGATCGTGCCGTAGAGCGTCGACGAGCGCGAGACCATCTCGGGGACCGCGTAGCCACCGAGGAGCTACAGGACCTCGTAGCCCACACCGCCGACGACCGCCGCCGGCAGCATCGCCCGCACGGGGATCCGCCGCGCCGGGAGGATCCATGCCGTCCACAGGAAGAGCATCGTGTCGACCGCCAGACCGCCGACGATGCCGATGACGCTCGACGCGACCTTCGTCTGCTGGGCGGTGCGGGTCGCGTCGGTGATGAGCCTTGCCGCGTCGCCGCTGAGCCCGAGCGCACTGACGATCCGGTCGGCGAACGCGGTCGCATCGCCCACGAACAGGCCGACCACCGCGATGCACAGCACGAGGATCGGGAAGAGCGCCAGGAACGCCCGCATGCTGATCGCGGCGGCGAGGTTGCCGGCCCGATCGGCAGCGAACCGACGCTGGAGCTCCCGGATGAGCGCAACGGCTCGAGCTCCCATCGATTCAGCGCGGATCGAGGCGTTCGAACCAGGTGAGCGTGCGGGTCCACGCGTCGTCCGCGGCGTCGGGTACGTAGGCCGGCCGCAGGTCGCAGAAGAACCCGTGCTCAGCGTCGGCGTACCGCATGATCTCGGTGTCGACGGGCGCGTCGACGAGCGCGGCCCGGAGGGCTTCGACGTCGTCGACGGGGATCGAGCCGTCGCGGTCACCGAACAGGCCGAGCCACGGCGTCGCCAGTGTCGTGGCCTCGCCGACGAGCGCGGGGAACTGCGGGAATCGCGCCGTCACGATGCCGCCGCCGTAGAACCCGACCGCCGCGCCGAGGGTGCGCCGGGCCGCGACGAGGAACGAGACCCGGCCACCCATGCAGAAGCCCACGATGCCCGAGCGGTGCGGCCCGATCCCGTTCGCGGCGAGGTGGGCCAGCGCGGCGTCGACGTCGGCGAGCATCATCTCGTCGGACAGCGCCGACATCGCCGGGATCACGGCGGCGAAGTCATCGTAGGAGAAGGGCCCGCGTTCCTCACTGCGGTGGAACAGCTCCGGCGCAACGGCCAGGTACCCGTTGGTCGCGAGCCGGCGGGCCACGTCTTCCATGTGGGCGTTGAGCCCGAAGGCCTCCTGCACCACGACGATCCCACCCCGGGCCGGACCGTCGGGGGTGGCGCGGAACGCGCGCATCGGTCCGTCGGGCGTGCTGAGCTCGATCGTCTCGGTGTCCACGGAATCGGAGACTACGAGACGGATCGGCGTCGGCCGACTAGAACGGGTCGGTGACGACCGGCGCCTGGGTGTTCCTCGTACTCGCGGGGTGCTTCGCCGTCGGCAACTGGATCTCGCGGATCCACCCGCCGCCGCCCGGTTCGATCTCGCGGCTCGAGTACGTGTGCAAGCCGGCGACGATGGTCGCGCTGATCTCGGTCGCGCTGCTCGTCGATCCCACCCATCCCGACGAACGCTGGTGGTTCGTGGCCGCGCTGGTGCTCTCCCTGGCCGGCGACATCTTCCTCATGCTTCCCGACGACCGGTTCGTCGCGGGCCTGGCGTCGTTCCTGCTCGCACACGTCGCCTACGTGGTGGGGCTGAACCTGCACACCGACGGCAACTGGTGGTGGGCGGTCCCGGTGGTCGTCGTGGTCGGCCTCCTGGGTGTGCGACTCGTGCGCGGGATCCGTCGCAGCGGTGAGTCCGAACTGATCGCGCCGGTGGTCGTCTACGTGGTGGTGATCGCGGCGATGGGGATCAGCGCGCTCGCGAGCGGGAACCGGTGGGCTGCGGTCGGCGCGGTCTCGTTCATGGGTTCCGACGCGCTGATCGGCGAGACGAAGTTCGTGCGCCCGGCTGCGTGGGCGCCCGTCGCGATCATGGTGACGTACCACCTGGGTCAGGCCGGACTCGTGCTCTCCCTCGCTTGGTCATGACGATCCCGCACCACCGCCGCCACCACCCCGACCGACCGACGACGAGAGGAAGCGCATGCGCCGTTCGATCGATGATGCCCGTGACGATCACCCGGCCGACGACGAGGAGCGACCCGGCGCGTCGTGGGCGGTCGCCCTCGAGGACGCCTGCGAGGGCTGCGGCGACGGCGAGCTGCGGGTGGTGCTGACTCTCGAGGAGGTCGGTCGACCGGGTCTCGGGGTGGTCGCGCACCTCGCCCCCGACACCGCCCGTCGCCTGCGCGCCGCGCTCGCCGCCGCCCTCAAGGAGATCGGCGAACCCGCTGGCCCCTGATTCCGCGAGGTCTGCACGGTAACCCTCCGGAATCGGCAGCTGACGCTGCAACTCTTGATCAGAGCAGGAGGGGGGCGGGGGCCGGGGTGGCGGGGTCGGAGATGCTCTGGCGGTAGGCCGCGACCTGCTCGACGGAGATCATCGCGATGCGGTGCTCCTGCGCGAAGAGCTCGAGGAACGGCAGGCGGGCGGGCGAGCCGTCGTCGTGGAGGACCTCGCAGATCACCGCGATCGGCGGGAGGCCGGCGAGACGGGCGAGGTCGACGGCGGCCTCGGTGTGGCCGCGACGTTCGAGGACGCCACCGGGCCGGGCGCGCAGCGGGAACACGTGACCGGGCCGTATCAGGTCGGACGGACGGGTCGACGGGTCGAGGATCGACCGGATGGTGGTGGCGCGGTCGGCGGCACCGATGCCACTGCCGGCGTCGAGGTGGTCGATCGTGACGCTGAAGGCGGTGTCGCAGCCGGCCTGGCCGGGCGGGATCATCGGCGGGATCTCGAGCTCGTCGAGGCGGGCCTGGTCGCACGGCATGCAGACGAGCCCCCGGGCCCAGCGCAGCATGAAGTTGATCGCCTCCGGCGTGACCCAGCTCGCGGCCATCGTCAGGTCGCCCTCGTTCTCGCGGTCTTCGTCGTCGACGACGAGCACCATCTCGCCCCGGCGGATCCGCCGGAGTGCTTCGTCGATGTCGGCAAGGTTGACGCTCATGCTGGTGGTTCCTCCTGATGGGAGCAGGTCGTGATCATCGGCGCGCCGCGGGGCCCGCGGACGGGCTCGCGGACGGGATGGTCACGACCATCCGGCAACCGTGGGGCTCGCGCCGTTCGGGATGGATCTCGCCGCCGTGGAGCTCCACGATCCACTGGGCGATGGCGAGACCGAGGCCGGCACCGCCGTCCTCGGTCGCCCGGGCGGAGTCGGATCGGTAGAACCGCTCGAACACACGGGCGGCTTCGTCGTCGGGGATGCCCGGCCCGTCGTCGAGCACCTCGATGCGCACGCCGCGAGGCCCGCGGCGGGCCCGGACGCGCACCGCACCGCCCTCGGGGGAGTGGCGCACCGCGTTCTCGAGCAGGTTCGCAACGACCTGGTGCACCCGCTCGGGGTCGCCGTCGGCGGCGAGCGAGTTCGGTTCGACCTGCACCGTCATCTCGACGTGGGGCGCGTGCAGTTTCGACTCTCGGACCGCGTGCACGAGGACGGGTTCGATCGCGAACTCCTGGCGGTCGAGGGGAACGGCGCCCGACTCGAGCCGTGAGAGGTCGAGGAGCTGGGTCACGAGCCGCCCGAGCCGCACGACTTGGGCGAGCATCGTGTCGAGCGTCTCGGGGTCGGCGGCCTCGACCCCGTCGACGAGGTTCTCGAGCCGGGCCTGGAGCGCGGTGATCGGCGTGCGCAGCTCGTGACTGACGTTGGCGACGAGGTCACGGCGCATGCGGTCGGTGGCCTCGAGCTCGGCGGCCATCTGGTTGAACGAGCGTGCGAGCGTGGCGACCTCGTCCTTCGACGTGATGTTGACGCGCTCGGAGTAGTCGCCCCGGGCCATCGCCTCGGTCGCGTCGGCCATCTCCGTGAGCGGGGTGGTGATGCCGTGGGCCAGGAACCGGACCATGGTGAGGGCGATGAGCCCGGCGATCACGCCGCTGATCGAGGGCCAGAAGCCGAAGTAGACGCCGGTGTAGAAGACCACCACCGTGACCGCGATCGCCACGACGACGAGCGCGCCGATGCGCAACTTGATCGACGAGAACCGGTTCAACGGCTGGATCAGGTCGTGGCGGCTGACCGTGCGGACCCGGCTGAAGTGACTCATGCAGTCCCGAGCCCCGACAGCCCATCGCCCGACAGGTCATCGGATTCGCTCTCGGCAATCGCGTAGCCGACCCCGTGGACGGTGCGGACGATGTCGGAACCCAGCTTGCGGCGCAGGGCGCGGATGTGGGAGTCGACGGTCCGGCCGCTCGACACCATCGGCTCACCCCACACCTCGGCGAGGAGCTCCTCGCGGGTCCGGACCGTGCCGGGCCGCGCCGCGAGGAACCGGAGCAGGTCGAATTCGGTGGGGGTGAGGTGGATGACGTCGTGGTTGCGGGTGACGACGCGGCGCGCCGGGTCGATGGTCACGCTCCCGAGCTCCTGGAGGCCGAGGCCGGGATCGCCGTCGAGCGCCGCGCCCCGCTCGATCTCGGCCCGGGCCCGGTCGACCCGCCGCAGGATCGCGTGCACACGGGCGACGAGCTCGCGGGAGCTGAACGGCTTGGTGAGGTAGTCGTCGGCCCCGACGGTGAACCCGAGTACGAGGTCGGCTTCGGAGTCGCGGGCGGTCAGCATGAGCACGGGCACCGAGCGATCGGCCTGGATCCGCTCGCAGACCTCGAGTCCGTCGAGGCCCGGGAGCATCAGGTCGAGCACGACCAGGTCGGGCCGGATCCGCCGGCAGGTCTCGACCCCGGTGGGGCCGTCGCCGGCGATCTCGACCGCGAAGCCCTCGCTGCGGAGCCGGGCCGCGACGGCCTGAGCGATCGACGCTTCGTCCTCGATGACCAGGACGGTCCGGGATGGCTTCATTGCTTCGACCGCGACCACAAGGTCAGGATACGGAAGGTCGTGTCACCGAGTCCCCCTGAGTTCGTGGAGATCCTGTGCAGAAGCTGACCGGACCGGGGGGCAGATGACGTCCGGATCAGGAGCTCCCGACCCAGTCGCCGGCGAGTTGGGTGGAAGGGGTGGATTGTACGGTTCCGGCGGCTCGGAGCTCGACCACGGCCGGGACCGGATCCGGGTCGGAGAAGAGGGCCGGGTCGGCATGGTCGGCGGCGCGTCCGGTGCCGTCGGTCACCCAGTAGCTGGCCTCGAGCGCGATCCCGTTGTTGTCGGAGAAGTAGACCGACCGGATGAACCCGTGGTCGACGACGTCGGTGATCTCGCAGTCGGCCTCGAGGAGGCGCTTGCGCAGGGTGAGCAGGGCCTCCTCGTCGGGCAGGTTGAACGAAAGGTGGTCGAACTGGCCTGCGATCAGGTCGGGGATCCCGGCCGGCTTCTCGAAGTGCGGCGCGTCGGCCCACTCGAAGAAGGCGAGGGTGTTGCCGGGGCCGATCTCGAAGAAGTAGTGCCGCATCGGGCCCGCCATCGTGGTGGCGACGAGCCGCATGCCGAGCACACCCTCGTAGAAGCGGACGGTGGCGTCCATGTCGGCGGTGACGAGCGCCAGGTGGTTGATGCCGCGCCAGCGGGGGACCTCGGTCATCGGACTGTCTCCTCTCGCCACGGGTCGGAACGTTCCTCAGTCTACGAACCGTCGGAGCCGTGACCGGACGCCGGCGCGCGCCCTGCGGCCACGCGACCGGTGATCAGCGGCGATCTGGTCGACGACCTTCAGGCCGGGTATCCCGGTGACGCCGCCGCCGCCGTGGGTCGCGGAGCTCGCCTGGTAGAGGTTGCGGATCGGGGTGCGGTAGTCGGCGTAGCCGGGAGCCGGTCGGAGGTGGAACAGCTGCGACGGCGTCAGCTCGCCGTGGAAGATGTTGCCGCCGATCAGGCCGTAGGTGTGCTCCATCGCGTGCGGGCCGATCACCTGGCGGTGCAGGATCGAGTCGGTGAAGCCGGGCGCGACCGCGTCGACCGCGGCGATCACCCGGTCGGCGTAGGCGTCGAGGTCGGCGGTGTGCGGCTCGTCGTTCCAGGTGTGCGGCACCCACTGTGTGAACATCGACACGACGTGCTTCCCCGCCGGCGCGAGGGTCGGGTCGAACACCGACGGGATGCAGATGTCGGCGAACGGCGCTGCGGCCGGCCGACCCGCCACCGCATCCTGGAACGCGTTCTCCACGTGGTCGAGCGACGGTGCGAGCACGATCGTGCCCCCGTGGACCTCGGGATCGAAACCGGGACGCGCGGTGAACTCGGGCAACCGGTCGACGGCGACGTTCACCTTCACCGTGCCGCTGCGCGTCTTCCAGCGCCGGATGTCGGCGACGAAGTCGTCGGGGAGCTGCGACGTGGGGAGCTGATCGAGGAAGGTGATCTTCGGGTGGGTCGTCGCGATCACGATGTCGCCGAGCACCTCCTCGCCGGTCGAGGTGACGACGCCACGCGCTTCACCGTCGACGACGATGATCTGGTCGACGTCGACATCGGTGCGAACCGTGGCACCGAACGACTCGGCCGCGTCGCGCAGTGCGCGGGTCACCGAACCCATGCCGCCCTCGGGAAAGCCCCACGCACCCAGCTCCCGTTCTCCTTCACGGTGGTCGCCGCCGGCGTCGGCGCCGACGCTGTCGCCGATCTGGTGGTGGGCCATCACGTACGCGGTGCCGGGTGAGCGCGGCCCCGCCCAGGTGCCGATCACGCCGCTCACCGCGAGCACGCCGCGCATGGCGTCGGACTCGAAGGTGTCCTCGAGGAGGTCGGCGATGCTCATCGTGAACAGGCGCGTCACGTCGGCGATGGCCCGGGGGCTCCAGCGGCGGGCGGTCCAACCGAGGCGGGCCTGGTCGAACAGGTCGGCCGGGCGGTGCGACCCGAGGTTCGGCGGGGTCTCGGTGAGCAGCGGGGCCAGGAGTGCGGCGACGTCGCCGAGCCACTCCTCCCACCGGTCGTAGGCATCGGCGTCGCGGACGGAGAACTGGGCGATCTGCTCCCGTCGACGGACCGGGTCGCTCGGCAGTGCGAGGGCGCGCCCGTCGGGGCGGGGAGCGAAGTAGGGACCCTGCGGATAGACGCGGTAACCGTGCTTCGCGAGTTGGAGCTCGCGCTGGATCTGCGGCGGCATCAGGCTCACCACGTACGAGAGCGCGGTGACCTTGTACTCGGGACCCCACGGCTGCTCCGTGATCGCGGCGCCGCCCACCGTGTCGCGCCGTTCGAGCACCGTGACCCGTGCCCCGCGCTTCGCGAGCAGACCCGCAGCGACGAGTCCGTTGTGTCCGCCACCGATCACGACCACGTCGAACGGCTCGAGAGGAGTCATCTCACGAGCCTTGCAGGTCGGGGCCCGACTCCGCGTGGTCGTGCTGCGAGAACGCCACTGCCCCCGCCGGGTCGACGGCGAGGCGCACGGAGTCGCCGGGAGCGGGCATGTCGTCGCCGGTCGCGGCCACCTCGTAGCGGGTGCCGTCGGTGCCGGTCACGGTCAGGAGGAAGTGGTCACGGCGGAAGGTCCGGTCGGCGACGGTGCCGGGGATCGGGCCTTCGGCATCGAAGTGGAGGCCGTCGGGGCGGGTGAGGAGACGCTGGTCGCCGAGGGTCACCGTGTTGACGAAGCCGAGGAACCGCGCGGTGAACTCGGTCGCCGGGTGCTGCCACACCTGTTCGGGAAGGCCGTACTGCTCGATGCTCCCGGCGCGCATGATCACGACGCGGTCCGCGATCGCGAAGGCTTCGTCGTGGTCGTGGGTCACGAACAACGCGGTGAGACCCAGCTCCACGAAGAGGGTCCGCAGCTCCACCATGAGCCGGTCGCGCAGCTCTCGGTCGAGTGACCCGAGCGGTTCGTCGAGCATGAGGAGCCGCGGCTCCGGCGCGATGGCGCGCGCCAGCGCGACCCGCTGCTGCTCGCCTCCCGACAGCTCGTGCACTCGGCGGTGATCGAAGCCGGCGAGACCGACCCGAGCCAGTGCTGCACCGGCTCGCCGTTCGACCTCGGCGCGCGGCAGCCGTTGCATGCGCAGGCCGAAGCCGACGTTGTCGCCCACGTCGCGATGCGGGAACAAGGCGTGGTCCTGGAACATCAGCCCGAATCGTCGCCGGTGGGGAGGTACCCGGGTGAGGTCCTCGTCGGCCCAGAAGACGGTGCCGGAGGCGGAGGGTTCGAGGCCGGCGACGACGCGGAGCAGGGTGCTCTTCCCGCTCCCACTCGGGCCGAGCACGCTCACCACCGACCCGGCGGCGACGTCGAGATCCACCCCGTCGAGCGCAGCGACGTCGTCGTACCCCATCGCGAGTTCGCGTGTCCGGAGCCCGGGTGGTGCTGTCGTCGCGCTCACCCTTCACCGGTCCCGGGGGCGTGAAACCGTTCGATGAGCAGCACCGCCGTGGCCGTGAGGACCATGAGGATCACGCTGGCGGCCATCGCGGCCCCGAAGGTGGTGGTGCCGGGTCGGCCGAGCAGGCGGTAGATCACCACGGGCAGGGTCGGCCGGTCGGGGCGGGCGATGAACGCGGTCGCACCGAACTCGCCGAGCGAGATCGCGAACGCGAAGCCTGCGGCGACCCCGACAGCGCGAGCGCCGATCCGCAGGTCGACCTCGCGCCACACCCGCGACGGCGTCGCGCCGAGCACCGCAGCCGCGTCGCGCAACCGGGGGTCGATCGACCGGAGGACCGGAGTCATCGTGCGGATCACGAACGGGGTGGCCACGAGCGCGTGGGCGATCGGCACCAGCCACCACGATGTCCGCAGGTCGAGGGGTGGTGCGTCGAGCGCGATGAGGAAGCCGAACCCGACGGTCACCGCCGACACGCCGAGGGGCAGGGCGAGCAGGCCGTCGAGCCCACGCGCGAACCGGCCGCCGTGCCGCTCTCGGGACACGATCACCACGGCCGCGATGCCACCGATCACCAGCGCGATCGCCGCGGCGACGATCGCGTAGCTCAGGGAGTTGCGGATCGCCTCGGCGGGGGCAACCAGGAACGTGCTGCCGGTTCCGACGTCGCCGAGCGCGCGGTAGAAGCCGAGGCTCGGGCCGCCGGGGGTCGCGAACGAGCGCTCGACGAGCACCGCGATCGGCAGCGCGAGCAGCACCGCCATCACGGCGAGGTTGCCGACGACGAAAGCGGTCGGGCCGACACCGTGCGGTCGGCGGCCAGTCGTGGCTGCGGGCCGGAGGCCGAGCGTGACCGCGTGCCGGCCCCGGGCCAGGCTGCCGATCCCGAGCAGGACCACGACCGCGGCGAGCTGGATGATCGACAGCGCGGCCGCGACGCGCAGGTCGAGCAGCAACGCGGTCTGGCGGTAGATCTCCGTCTCGAGGGTGGCGAAGCGGGGCCCGCCGAGCACGAGGATCACCCCGAAGCTCGTGAACGTGAAGAGGAACACGATCGCCGCCGCGGCTGCGATCGCGGGCCGGAGCGCCGGGAGGGTCACGTGCAGGAACACCCGAGTGCGGCTCGCGCCGAGCATGCGGGCCGCTTCCTCGCGACGGGGATCGAGGTGCGACCACAAGCCGCCGACCGTCCGGACCACGACCGCGTAGTTGAAGAACACGTGGGCCAGGAGGATCGCAAAGACGGTGCCGTCGATCCCCAGGAACGCGAGGGCTCCACCGGGGCCGAGCAGCGCGAGGAACGCGGACCCGACGACCACCGTCGGCAACACGAACGGCACGATGATCGCGGCGTGCAGCAGTGGACGACCGGGGAAGTCGTAGCGGGCGAAGAGGCACGCACCCGGGAGACCGATCGCGAGCGTGAGGGTCGTCGACGCAGCTGCCTGCCAGACGGTGAACCACGCGACTCGCCGCAAGCCGGCATCGCCGACGACGTCGCCGATCGCCCCGAAGTCGGGACCACCATGCGACCACAGTCCGCGGCCCAGGATCGTCCCGACCGGGTACAGGAAGAAGATCCCGAGGAACGCGAGCGGTACCAGAGCGAGTAGGAGCAGGCGCGCCCGACTCACATCGACGCCTGACTCACATCGATGCCGGAAGCACGTCGACGCCGGAACGGGTCAACGGAGGACCGTGTCGGTCCACTGGTCGATCCAGGTGCTGCGGTTGCGGGCGATGCGTTCGGGGGCGATCTCGAACGGATCGGCGGGAACGGGCGCGTAACGGGCCCACGACTCCGGCACCGCCACGCCCTTGCGCACGGGATACACGTACATCTGGTCGGGCACCTCCGCCTGGAACCGCGCCGAGAGCATCCAGTCGACGAGCGCACGAGCGAGTTTCGGGTGTTCCGCTCCGCGCAGCACTCCCGCGAACTCGACCTGGCGGAAGCACGTGTCGAGGATCGCGGCGGTCGGCGCCTCGGCCGGGCTGCCCTCGGTCACGCCGGCCGGCGGGCTCGACGCGTACGACACGACGAGCGGGTAGCTCCCGCCCTGGCCGCCGCCCGCGAAGTCGGTGAAGTAGGCCTGTTCCCACCCGTCGACGACCTTGACGCCGTTGCCCCGCAGTCGCGTCCAGTAGTCGCGCCACCCGTCGCCGTACTCTGCGACGGTGGCGAGGAGGAACGCGAGCCCGGGGGAGCTGCTCGCTGCGTTCTCGACGACGAGCATCCCCCGGTAGGCCGGTTGCGTGAGGTCGTCAAGCGACGTCGGTGCCGGGACGCCCCGGTCGGCGAGCGCGGCCCGGTCGTAGTTCACGCACACGTCGCCGAAGTCGATCGGCGTCAGCTCGTGGGTCGGGTCGAGCTGATACTCGGTGGGGACCAGGCCGAGATCGGCGGGTTCGTACGGCTTGAACACGTCGGCATCGGTGGCGCGAGAGAGGAAGGTGTTGTCGACGCCGAACATCGCGTCACCGAGGGGTTCGCCCTCGGTGAGGATGACCTGGTTCAGCGCACTCGCCGCGTCTCCCGACTTCAGGAGCTTCACCTCTACATCGTGCTCCCGCTCGAACTCCGACAGCGTGGCCTTTGCGACTGCGAACGAGTCGTGGGTCACGAGGGTGACGGTGCGCGAGCTACCCGAGTCGGAGCTGCTGCAGGCGACCAGCGCCGTGCCGGCGAGCACGATCGTGAAGCTGAGTGTGAGGAAGCGCTTCATGTCAGGGCTGCTCCGGAATCGCGTCGGGGCGCACCACCAGGAGCACGCCGTCGGTCAGGGCGACGCGTGCCGTCGGCGCGTCGAACTCGTTGCTGACTCCCCGGCTGGTTCCGGGGAGCAGGTCTTCGCCGTGGAGGGCCCACCGCAGGCCGTGGGTCCTCACGGCGCGCGCCGGTCCACCGAGCGGCAGCAGCGAGACGAGCTCGCCCGGTGTCCCGGTGAACTCGGTGGCGTCGCGCACGACCGTCGCGACGGCCGTGCCGACGCGGGCCTCGATCTCGAGATCGGCGAACTCCGGCGCCGCGAGCAACAGCGCGTTGGCGAGGAAGTGGTCGAGGCGGCCGCCACCGGCGCCCACGACGACGATCCGATGGGCGCCGAGGTCGCGGGCGGTCACCAGGGCGAGCTCGAGGTCGGTCGCGTCCTTGTCGGCGGGATGGCGCTCGACGCGACTCCCGGCTGCGACTGCCGCGTCGAGGTCGTTGGGATCGACCGAGTCGAGGTCGCCGACCACCACGTCGACGACGAGTCCGGCGGCGAGCGCGTGGCGCAGACCAGAGTCCGCCGCGACGAGGATCACGCCGGGGCCGACGGAGGCGACGAGTAACGTGAGGCTCCCGGGGGCCGGCGCGTCGCCCCCGGCGAAGATCACCGCCGTCGTCTCGCGTTCGGTGCCCATCGGTTCCTCCCTGCGCCGGCATGATCCGGATCAGGTTCGAACGGTCGGCGGCTGCGTGCCACCCTCTCAGCCCGGCGCACCGGACTCCCGTGTGAACGTGCGTACCCGCCGAGGGTAGCGCGGGACGTCAGTGGGTCGGCGGTCGTGTGGCGCGGGACGTCAGTGGGTGGGCGGTCGAGCCGACGGAGCGGATTCGACCAGCAAGGCAGGAGAA